>JGI24703J35330_11748332_pt1 | contig 14005 bp, 11 predicted proteins | sample TergutNt197P1_FD_35330 | JGI IMG/M metagenome (IMG submission 35330) | reverse complement strand
ATTTGTGCCTCACGTGGACGTGCCACGCATCGTTACAAATTCATCGCCTAAAATTCAACAACTTCGACCTGACTTCACGAGTTTTCGGTGGTGCCCTAAAGTATTTTATGACAATAAAATACTTTAAGTAGAAATAAGGTTTGGAGAAGATATTTATGAAAAAAACGCAAAACGTGACGAATTTCCCAGAAAACGTAACGATTCTCAATGAAGTACCTCAGTGAGGTGCTTTTTTTCTTGATTTTTCTTGTAATTTAAACATTTATTTGTTATACTTTACTCATCATCTGATGTGTAACTGATATAAATAACTAATGCATTTTGCAGATGACTAATTACGTTGAGTTTAAATGAGGAGAAGGCCATGATTGAAAAATATTTTTGGTGGATACTTTGGTGGAGGTGATGAAGTTAATGACGAGACAACTCTGTCAATAAAGAATAAAAGTAGTTTGCTTCAAGTTTTACTAGCAGATTTTAAACGTTCTAGGAAAGCTAAGAATTGCAAAAATATTTTGCAAACTTCAACAAATGATTTTTAATGACTAATTTAAGAGTTTTTTTTGTAAAGGAAATTTAGTTTTGTTTAATGTTAAAGCAGCATGAGTAAGCCTAACTTTTATTAACCAATAGAAAGCAGAGTTGCTTAACCTCTATGATATGCATCATTTTTTGTTCTTAAACTTTAATTATTTGAGTGAATCGCTTGATGTTTTTAAAATTTGGTCATCGTCGGAATCAAATATTTCGGTATCAATGGCATCGGCATCGATAGAGGGGGACTGTTTCATGGTACTTGAAAAACGAGTATATAAACCTTTTGATTTAATAAGATTGGCATTTAAAGTAGCCCCCTTTTGGGCAACCACTATGTTGGTGTTGCGTTTGATCAAAGCTTTCATACCAGCATTTCTGGTTATAGTAACGGCAAATTTTATTACTACATCTCTTGCTATATTAGAAGGGAGCGAAAATGAAGGTGCGATATTTTTTCCGATTTTTGTTCTAAGTATAATTATTGCATGCCAATGGATTAGTAGCGATATAGCTAAGTTTATTCAAAGTAAAATTTTGATAGCAACACGACTCACATACAAGATTGAAATAATTGAAAAGCATGCTCGCTTAAAGTATCAGTACATAGAAGATAGCGATACATATGATTTGATTAAACGTATAATAGATTCTAGTGAAAAGAAAATTATTGATCAATATAATGCAACCTTAGGTTTTATTGATATGATTATAAGAGTGGTGAGCATAATAACAATTATTGTTGTAAATGTATGGTGGGCAGCATTGTCAATTTTATTTTTTTCAATTCCAATTTTTTATTTTAGCATGAAAGCTGGTAAAGCAATGTACGAGGCTGAACGAGATGTTTCGATTATTGAACGTAAGGCTCAGTATTTAACAGCGGTTTGTAGTGGGCGTGAGTCGGCACTGGAACGAACAGTATTTGGTTATAGCAAGAAAATGACTGCTCAGTTGTGGGATCTCTTTGAGTGTGTTAGAATTCATAAACAAATTGCTCTAGGAAAAACAGGAAGACAAGTTGCATTAAGTGGAATCTTGCTATCATTAACGAGTAGTACAGTAATGATCATTTTACTTCAACCTGCTGTAACAGGTACAATAACCCTTGGTTTATTTATGACTCTGACTGTAGCATGCACTGACTTAATCGCAGTATTAACTAATCAGATACCAGAGAAAATGAGAGGTTTTGCTGTCAATAATGAATATTTAAAAGAGTTAACACAGTTTGTTAATTTGGAAGAAACAGAAGATGCTTTATCAGAGCGTCATAATAAGAGTTTTTCTTTTGAAAAATTAGAATTCAGGAATGTGACATTTACTTACCCTGGGACAGATGAGATCATTTTAAACAAAATTAATTTAACTTTGAAGTCGGGCAAGCGCTATGCTTTTGTAGGCGAGAATGGTGCTGGCAAAACAACAGTGGTTAAATTGTTAACGGGACAGTATCAAAATTATGACGGTGAGATTCTAATTAATGGTCGAGAAATAAGAAATTATTCTACTTCGGAATTAAAAACTGTTTTCAGTGTTGCTTATCAGGATTTTGCTAGGTATCAAATAACGCTTAAGGAGAATATGTTAGTTGGAAATCTATATTCACAATGCGATGAAGATTTGTATGAAGTGATGAAAAATTTGGAGTTAGATAAAATGGTTGAGATGCTTGATAAGGGGCTAAATACAACACTTGGTAAAATTGCTGAAGATGGCATTGACTTATCAGATGGGCAATGGCAACGAATTGCATTGGCTAGAATTATCCTTACTCCTGCTCCCATTAAAATTCTGGATGAGTTCACTGCAGTACTTGATCCGATCGCTGAGAGTCGCTTATATGAGCAATTTGAGAAGATTATACAAGATCGAACAACGATTTTTATTAGTCATCGCCTAGGTTCTGTTAAACTGGCAAATGAAATCTTTGTTTTTGATGAAGGAAGTATTGCTGAAGTAGGGGGGCACTTGGAGTTAATGAGACAAGGCGGAAAGTACGCTCAAATGTATAAAGCTCAACTAGATTGGTATCAACTTGAAGAAAAAGGTGTTTGTTCATGATGAAAATGGTTTGTAAAGTTTTAAAGTTTACCTTAAGATGTTGGCCAGCATCTTTTAGTATTTACATTTTTGTCGGGATTGCGAGTGGATTAATGTTGGGAGCTAATATCTGGTTACTGCAATCTGTTTTTGAAGTTGTGACGAATCTATTTAACGGGACTGCTACATATCAAACTGCAATCATCATAATTGTACTATTTGCGCTATTTAGAGTTGTTACGGAAATTTTTATTAGTATATATTATTACTACATGGATGTAATTGGTTTACGCATGCAAGGGTTTATGTGTCGAGAGGTTGCAAAAAAAACTGCTAAACTTGATCCCATTGTGTTTGAAGAACCTAGAACTCTAGATGATATTAATAAAGCAATAGAAGCTACTCGACAAGTTGGGCAGGTAGTGAATATTGTGATGAGGACAACAACTTTCTACTTGCCATTCCTCTCACTCACGGCCATCTATTTATATGCATTAAATCCAAGGTTAATTCTAGTTATTATATTTATCTTCATTCCTAAAGTACTTGGTGTTGTGATACGCTCAAGACTGTATATGGATTTAGAAGACAAGTCAGCACCGTTGAGACGTCAATTAAATTTTTACGCCGAAGCGATGACTAGTAGAGAATATTTTAAGGAAACAAGATTGCTCGGTGCTTTTGAGTTTTTCAAAAGAAAATATTTTAAAAGTGTTGATTTATTAAATATCCAAACATGGATAGTCGATTCAAAGTCTGCGAGTATTGATGTAGTAATGAGTATTCTTACAGTTTTTGGATACCTAGGTATATTATATTTATTATCTATGTTTTTGCTAGAGGGAGTAATCACCGTAGGCGCATTTGCTGCTATATTTGGGAATATATCAGCTTTAATTTGGGGGGTGAACGAGTTGGTTACTCATAATTTTGGTAAATTATCAGTAGAAATGGGGAAAATGGCGTTTTTAATGAATTTTTTTGATTTTTCGGAAAGAGAAGGTGAAAAAATAGCTTTGAATTGGCAAGGAGATATTGAATTTAAAAATGTCAGTTTCACATATCCTAATACAAAAAAAAACAGTTTGAGTAATATATCATTAACTATAAAAGCAGGTGAAACAATTGCGATTGTAGGTGAAAATGGAGCAGGAAAATCGACATTTACAAAGCTACTTATTGGGATTTATGAGCCTACTAGTGGAGAAATTGAAGTAGGTGGACAAAGAATTAACAACGTTGCTTTTGAACAATTATTTGATGGAACATCAGCTGTTTTTCAGCAACATCAGCGTTACCATTTATCATTAAAAGAGAACATTGAAATAGGAGCTGTTGAGTTGAATGATGACATTATACCTGCAATGAAAGAAGCAGGCGTTGAATGGGAATCAATTAGTTATCCAAATGGTATTGATACTATACTTTCACGAGAGTTTGATGGTGTTGAAATATCAGGTGGGCAGTGGCAAAGAATTGCAATTGCAAGAGGGCTTTATCGACATCACGACTTAATTATACTTGATGAACCGACTGCTGCTATTGATCCCTTAGAAGAGAAAAGACTCTATGAAAAATTTACTGAAATATCTAAAAATAAAACCGCCGTCATTGTGACCCATCGCCTAGGCTCTGCGCAAATCGCTGATAAAATTATTGTTTTGGATGATGGAAAAGTGATTGAAAGTGGAAAACATCAAGAACTAATTAATAATAAAGGGCATTATGCGAAAATGTATGAATCGCAAGCCAGTTGGTATATAAATTAAACTAGTGCTTTTATTGCAAGCATTGAATTTTACTTGTGTATAGTGGGAGAAGGTGATTAAATTGAAAAAGAAAAAATTATATAGCTTGAGTTCGATCTTTGTTACTGTGATCTTTCTACTAGCAACTTGTGTTGATGTAAATGGTGATAGAATTGATATCACTGAAGGAGAGAAACCACCTTTAAAAATCGGTTTAATGCCAACAATGGACTCTGTTGCTATTGCAACTGCTTATGAGTTGGGCTTCTTTGATAGTCAGGGTCTTAAGGTTGAGTTGATTTCCTTTTCAAGCGCTCGTGACCGTGATTCTGCCTTTCAAGCAGGGGCACTTGATGGTGCGACTGTTGATCTCATTGCCGTGGGACTGTTTAATGAAAGCGGCAAGCCAATAAGAGCAACCAGTGTGACAACAGCTCATTTTACACTAATTGGACAACCTCAATACGAAGATATCGAAAGTCTTGCAGGTGGATCCGTGCTGATTTCTTCCAATACTGCTATTGATTTTGTATTAGATCAGATGCTACATGCATTTGACTTGCCATATGATCATATCGTACGTGAAGAAGTTGGAAATATTCCTACACGCTTTGAAATGGTTCGTGCAGGGCAAGCACAAGCGGCTTTGATATCAGAACCTTTTGCAACTATGGCTGGTGCAGATGGTCTTTCTATAATATCTGATACATTTCAAATTGATTTTAACCCATTTGTGCTCGCTTTCTCATTGGATGTTATTGAAAATAGAACTGATGATTTACATTCATTCTATATTGCATATAATGAAGCAGTCGAATTTTTGAACACAAATCTGGTTGAAACTCATCTCGAAGTTATTGTAGATTTAATCGGTTTTCCTGAAGAAGTTGTTGATTATATCCAAACACCAACCTTTTTACGAAGTACGCTCCCTTCTTATGAAATCATTGAAGTTGTTCGCCAATGGCTTATTGATAAAGAACTTATTTCAGAAGATATGAACATTGAAGATTTTATATTTGAAGTGCAGGATAAACCGCATCGAAATTGTTATAGTAAAATGAATGCTATTGACTATTGAATTTCTCAAAAATCATATTTTCAATATTAAAATTTAACTCTTCAACTCAAAATATTCAATTTTAGAGGGAAATATATCCATAATAGTACTTTTAAACTCGTGCGGTTTATCCTGTCTGAAGTGGAATAACTATTGTTTTGTTGTGAAATATGTGAAACTCAAAGTATGATTAAAAATCAAGATGCTAGGATTAAAATTTATGTGTTATATTAAGGTGAAGCGACATTTCTAAACGCAATTGATCTCCAAATTTTAATAGATGAAAGTTTAGGATTTCTGAAATGAAGAGTAATGGAGGATGGAAAAAAATTGAATACGAAGTATATAATGATAGCTGCTATGAGTAAAAATTATATTATTGGTGAAAATGGGAATTTGAAATGGAATATTCCTAGTGAATTAGAATGGTTTCGCAAGAGCACAAATGGAAAAATATTACTAATGGGGCGCAAGACTTTTGAGTCAATTCCTGTTTTGAACAAGAATTGTCAATATATAGTTTTATCGAAAAATCATACTGAAAAAAAACGACTTTCAAATGTCGTTTACATAAGCGATATAAATAAATTCGTTATGGAAAATATCTATAAGGAAGTTTGGATATGTGGGGGTGGAGAAATTTACCAACAAACATTGGAAATATGCGAAAAACTATATTTAACAATTATTAATAATTATTTTGATGGAGATACCTATTTTCCTGATTATACTGATGTTTTTGGAGAAAAGTCCATAGTAAAATCAAATGATGCTTATACAATTTATGAACTGATTAATAAAAAAATAAGCAGAGGAGAAACTGATGATGAGAGCAAATACTGATGGTTTTAAAATAAGAAGGCGTTATACTAATAAAAAAGAAGCGAAAAAAACTTTAATAGCGTATATTGATGGGGCAAAAACAGGTACAGCCGGCCATTTTTTTGAATATCCTCCAACTTCATATGATGATGCTAATTTTTCGCTAGGTAACTTGTCCAGCATATTGAATGAACCATTGCGAGGTATGTATATTCACTGGCCTTATTGTTATTTACCAAATGAATTACAAAAGTGTGATTTTTGTTGTAGTAATACTAAGAATGATATAAATTCAAAAAAACTTAGGAAACAATATCATAATGCTGTCATCAAGGAAATTGAAAGTTATACTAGCATAGTCAAGGAGAAAAATATTGAATGGATTTATTTTGGAGGTGGTACTCCACTGACAATGACTAACTCAGAATTGGAAGCTATCTTTTCAACGCTATATTCAAGTAGATGCATCACTAGAGAAACATTTATAACAGTAGAGAGTAGGCCAGAGTGCATTAGCCAGGATAAGCTTGATATACTAAAGAGATATGGAGTAAAAAGAATCAGCATTGGAGTCGAATCATTTGATGAAAAAACAGCGTTCATAATGGGACGCACCCGTCAGGAAGAAGATTATAAAAAAATTGTTGAAAAAGCAATTGAACACTGTCGAAATTTTGATATGGAAAATATTAATATTGATTTAATATATGGCCATCCAAGTGATACTTTGGATTCTGTAATTGATTCAATTAACTATGCAATCTCTTTATCACCAGATAGCATAGCTGCGTATCCGATGGGAATGCCATATGGTTTAACTCATATAGAATTGAAGGTGCAACAAGGTTTGCCTATTAAACCTTTAGAATTTAGAAGTTTATGTTTTAATAATATAAATGAACAGTTACTTAATAATGGATATATACATGTATATGATTGCATTTGGTCTAAGAAAAAAGTAGATACATTTAACTCCAATAGGATTAATGGTGTCGCTAACATGTGGAATCAAACATGTTATTTGCCAATTGGAGTGTGGATTGGAATAGGTGTAGGTTCGTTAGGATTTATAGAGGATTGGGGACCAATACAAAATACCAATAATATTGATGAATATATAAATAAAATAAACTCAGGCCAATTAGCTATTGAAAAAGCAGTAAAATTCGATGCTGATGAAATGCTTCGGTGTGAAATAGTTTTATCAATACTACATGGCACTATCGATAAAGAGCGTTTTAAAACTAAGTATAATGTGAATTTATATGATTTATTCGAATTAGAGTTTGAGATACTACAGGAGCTAAAGTTGGTGTGCATTGATGATGATAGTATTATCATTACTCAAGAAGCAATTCCATATTTGCAGGCTATCAGCAGATTCTTTTTTAGTAAAGAAGTTGAAGTCAAGTTAAGAGAAACGGAAGGAAAAAGGATTGATTATAGATTATATGGCATTAACTATAGTCAGCTGCAATGATCAATTCGGTTAAGACCAGATTTTGGTAACCAAAAATGAAGGGAAGTTTATTAATATGATTGATAAGAAAAGAATTGAAAAAGCTGTGCTTGATATATTATACGCAGTTGGTGAAGACCCTTTAAGAGAAGGTCTTCTTGATACACCTAAACGTGTTGCTAACATGTATGGTGAAATATTTTCAGGAATAAACACTGACCCTATAGCGAATATAACAACATTTAAGGATTACACGTATGAAGAAATAGTCCTAGTAAAAGATATAATCGCATACTCTATGTGTGAACACCATTTGCTTCCCTTCTGGGGAACTATAAATATTTGCTATATCCCTAAAAATAACAATATTATTGGCTTGAGTAAGTTAGCTCGAATAATTGATGCTTTATCTAAAAGGCCAAATATTCAAGAAAAGCTATGTGAATCTGTTGCTGAAGCGTTAGTTGAAGCTATTGATGCTAAAGGGGTATATGTATATATGGAAGCTGAACATACTTGCATGACTATGCGAGGTGTTAAAAAAGTAGGATGTAAGACAATTACTATTGCTCAAAGAGGAGTTGTAAGATCAGATAAGGATTTGAAAAATGAAATTATGATGTTGATGAAATGAGAGAGGGTCGGTATAGAGAAATATGAATATATGCTTGATTAATCCTGAAAGTACGTTAAAAAAAAATAAATCTAACTTGGCTTTGGATAACTTAGAAGTAGGATATATGGCAGCCGTTTTAAATGATTATGTTGATAGAATAGATATTTTTGACATGGATGTGAGTTTGATTGATTTTGATACTATTATTAACGTAGTTCTTCATAACAAATATACCATTATCGGGATCTTTTTATATCATTATAATCACTATAATGCTGTCCGTTTAATTAATAAATTGAAGAAGAAATCAAATGATTTTCATATCGTTGTAGGAGGTTATTATCCCACTCTGCACTATGAAGAGCTATTGGAAAATATCGATGGGATAGATTATTGTATAGTGGGAGAGCCAGAATTTATTATGAAGGATTTAATCCATTCACTAGATAACAACATACCTTTAAATAAGATAAAGGGATTAGCATATATAAAGAATAAAGAAGTAATATTTAATGGCAGGAGAGGTGCAATTAAAGACATTGATGTGCTACCCTTTCCCATTCGAGTAGAAAATAAAAATTATGCGCCGATGATTGTTTCTAGAGGATGCTATGAAAATTGTATATTTTGCGTTATGAGAAAATTTTCGTCAACATTTCAAGGGTTTTTAAGAAAACGGAGTGTCACTAATGTTATTGATGAGATGGAATATCTTAGTAAATTTGGTGTTAGAAAAGTTTATTTTGTTGACAATAATCTGCTGTTTTGTCAAGGGGGTAGATATGAGCACTGGGTGAAAATATTCTGTGAAGAACTTAAAAAGAGAGAATTGGATATATCTTATTGTAGCTATGCTAGACCAAAAGATATCATTTTGCAAAAAGAATATTTGCCTTCCTTAAAAAGTACTGGATTAGAAAAACTTAATGTCGAAGTTCAAAATTTTGATCCGAAGACCATTCGATATTATAAAAAAGATACGACGTTGAGTGAAAATGTAGAAGCTTTACAGTTATTAGCAGAAAATAATATATTATATTCAGTTTTAATGATAATTTTTCATCCTACAGTGACTATCAAAGAGATTCTTAATAATCTTTTGATTTTTAAAGAGATACAATTTTATGAAAAGGCACACATAACGCAAACACCTTTAACTTGCTTTCCTCCCTTGTTTCCACTTAGAGATACTTATTTTTATGATTTACTTTTAAAATCACCACATCAGTATAGTTATTATATTAATGGGGATTACTTCTTTTGTTATAATGGAGTTAATGATTTATATAAAATTATTATCAAATGGAAGGCTATTATTATGAACGTTGAGCAGACTTTTTTTGAAAATAAAAAAAACACCTGTATAAGTAATGGTGAAAATTTACTAAATATTAAAAGTAAAGTTTTAAAGCTTGACTTACTATTTTTTATCAATGCTTGCGAATTAATGCTCAAAGGGGAGTGCCCAGTTCAATTGCAAAAAAGGTTAATCAATAAGTGGAATGACAAATTGCAAGAGATAATTAATGAGAAATAAGATTATGCTATGGTATAGGAGGCGGTGTTTTATGAATGATAATGATATATCAAGGTGTCTTTCGAAGATATTTGATGCGCCAATTGATGTTAGTAAAATGGATGACAGAGAGGATCTGAGAATTTATGGTTTAAATTCAATTAAAGCTATAGAGCTTATTATAAATTTAGAAGAAGCTTTGTGTGTAGAGGTGAATGATGAAGATTTAACTATTGATAACGTTTCAACAGTTGGTAAAATCAAATCATTAATCAACAAATATGATATAGCAAAAGGTATATAATCCCATAATTAAACAAGTGTAAGGAGGTGTTTTTTGAAATGGATTCGATATTATATGGAAACAATATAGAAATTAAAGAGAATAAAGGTATATCTGATTATTTTGAAGAATATGCGAAATTATATTCAGATGAAATTGCATTAAAGTTCATTAGTCAAGAGTTTAACTTTAAAACGCTAAACTCATTATCTAATAAATTTTCACATTATCTTTTAAAATATGGTATTGATAGAAATTCACAAATCGGTGTTTGTTTTAATAGATGTCCTGAATTAATCATATCAATCATTTCAATTTTAAAAATTGGCTGTATTTGCGTTCCAATTGATATACGTAGTAGTGATGATGCAAAGAATTCTATTTTAAATAATAATAAAATAAATTATGTTATTAGTTCCAAGTTTCTTAATATTGTTGGAGATTGTGACAATATAATATGTGATTTAAATTTTTCTTTTCCGTATCACGAAATAGATGCAAATATAAATATTGAAAAAAACATTAATGATGTTGCTTTTATCTTTTTTACTTCAGGATCCACTGGAAAGCCAAAAGGAGTTTTGGTATCAAACGGAGGAGTATTAAATGATTCATTACCTGGAATAGCAGAACCCACATTATCTAAAGATGATGTTTTCTTAATGAGTAGCCCAATAGACTCCATTAGAATAACAGGTGAAATGTTTTATCCATGGTTTGCTGGGGCAAGTGTCATTATACTACCAGAAGAAAACACACTTGATGTAACTAAATATATAGAGCTAATTGTTAAAGAAAAAATATCCGTTATGTACGTTGTGTCCAATATTTTAAGAGAAATTCTAAATAATGAAAATGTCCAAATGCTGAGTAGTTTGCGATACATACAATTTTTAGGTGAGCCATTAAATGAACGTATCGCCCATAAACTGTTTGATATTCTAAATGTTAAATTGATTAATGTCTATGGTCAAACAGAAACTGGATGCTGCACGATAAAGTATATAAATACTGCAGCAGATATTGGCGACAATGTAGGAACGCCTGTAAATAATAGAATAATCTATATTTTCGACGAAAGTTTTAATTTAGTTAAGAAAGGGGACATAGGTGAGGTGTATATAGGAGGTGAGGGACTATCGTTAGGTTATGTAAATGAATTTGAACTTACAGAAGAACATTATATTAAAAAAACATTATATGGTGATAAAATTATATATAAAACTGGTGATATAGGATCAATCATTAACGATACACTGAAGCTAGAAGGACGAATAGATGACATGATAAAAATCGGAGGTAAAAAGGTTAATTTTCGAGAAATAAGGGGAATTATATTAGATTTAGAAGAGGTTGAAGATGCTTCATTGCACAGGATAACTCATAATGAAAATTATAATTATATTGTTGCTTTTATAGTAATAAAAGACATTAATAGTATAAGCAAACTGGAGATAAATAACTATTTGAAAGACAAGCTTCCAAATTATAAGCTCCCTTCTTTTTATTTAATAAAATCTGAAATTCCTAGATTACCCAATGGAAAACTAAATAAAGCGCTAATAAATCAAATGATAGAATCTGAAATAAGCGAAAAAAATCAATGTGAAGAATTCCCAGGTACATTGAATGAAATATTGGAAATAATTGAAGATGTATTGAAAACTGATAAAAATGAAATTAATATATTATATACTTTTATGGAGCTAGGTGGAGATTCAATCAATTTAGCTTCAGTGGTATTAAAAATAGAAGATAAATTTGATTTAGAAATTCCATATGAATTAATTGTTGGTTTATCAATTTTGGAAATATCAAAATTTGTCGAAGGAGAGCAAATGTGTGATAATTGATGATTTTATATTGAGTTATTGTTTCCATAAAACTGATAGAATAGGGCCATCTTGCTACTTTACTGCTTTAAATTCCATAATGAATTACTATAATCAAAATCATAATATTAAAGAATCATATTTATATTTTATGTTGAACGGGATGAACATAAAATATCTAAGGAATAATTATTTCGGTTACGATTTTCAAGATAAGGCAAATTTTAGCTTTCTCGACAACTATGAAACAGTATCACTTAAGGAAAATAACAGGAAATATAACTTGTCCTATATAAAACAGTTATTATTAAAAAAAGTCCCAGTAATGATTTATGTAGAAACAAGAGTGCTTGATTATCATGAAATATATACAAATAATATTAGTCGACATCACATTATAATAATATTTGGATATGAAAATAATTTGTTTCATATACTGGATCCTCATCTCAGATTAAATGAAGTGAATTATCAGCATTATGTAGGAACAATAGATAGTGACAAAATATTAGGTGCTGCAGACTATGTAATGTCGTTAAGTAATAAATCCTATCAAATAGCTGATCTAGAATTAATGGATTATTTTAAAAAAACTATAGGAAGCTATTTGGAAGGAGGGAATAGTTTAGCTGAGTTTAAAGGTGTAGATGCAATAGCCTTTTATTTAAATGATTGCATTGATAAAATACGTTTGCTAAATAGAGATGAATTTTATAATGAATGTTTGAATATAAACTATAATTTAAAAGTAAATAGTTCTATTAATGTGATGCAGTATTTAGTGATTTTTTTAAATGAAATTGGAGAGAAAAATAATTCTCAATTTAATAGCATCCTTGAACTAAGTAGAGAATTTACTAAAATGTCGAGTAAAATAGTAGCAGCTGGATATAGATTTGACGCCAAATCTTTGGAGGATGCACTAAACGCCACATTGAAATTGACAGATAAACAAAACATAGTATTCAATAAGATGCTAAGAGAAATAGGTTAGTATGTAGGAGATGATTAATATTGACGAGCTTTGATAATTATTTAAAAAATAATAGAATTCTCTGGTTATTTAATATAGGGGTTGAACAGTTTTGGAACGAAACAAAATTCTCAATAAACGATGAAACAGAGGATTTTATTGTGAGTCGTATGGCGGAATTATGTTTGTTACTGTGCAAAAAAGAAGACTTGTTGATTTTAAGAGAATATCCTGATGAAAATTTTTTAGAATTTTTGCGGAATGTAGGATTTGAAACACCTCAAATTCTAAAACCCCATATAAAAAATGATACGATGTATATAACTGAATTAATATTAAAAGATAATGTTTTACAAGCTGAAATAAAAGCTTGTAATATAAACCAAGACATAATTTTTATCCCATTTGGAGTTTCAAAGTTAGAGGAAGAATTAGCGAGTGCTTGCATGCTGACCTTGATTGGTCCAAATAGTGAAATTAGTGAAAAGGTAAATAACAAAATATTTAATCGTGAAATTTCAAAGTATCTAGGGTTGAAAACAAGTGAAGGGAGCGTTTGCGAAAATTACGATGAAATGATAAATTCATCAAAATACTTATTTAACGATTTAGGTTTTGAGAAGGTTGTGATTAAGGATCCCTACGGAGCTTCTGGGAAGGGTTTATATATCATGGATGATATAAATACAATCACCTCATTTTCCAGAAAACTAGCTAGAAAAAATGAAAAAAAATGGTTGGTGGAGGGATGGTACAAAAAGAATAGTGACATAAATTATCAAATTTTCATTTCTGAGGATGGAAAGGTGGAAAATTTGTTGATAACTGAACAATTAGTTGATGAATCCGTCTACAAAGGATCAACTTTTCCTGTTAAAATTTCATCAGATAAATCACTTGAATATAAAGATTATGGGAAAATAATTGGTAGGTATTTATACGGTTTAGGTTATAGAGGGATTGCAAGCATTGATTCTATAATAGATATAGAAGGAAAGATAATACCTATTATAGAAATAAATGCTAGGTTATCACTGTCAACTTATCTTTATAAATTAACGCATATATTTAATGGCAAGAAAATAATGAGCAAGTATTTAAGGCTTTTGACAAATAAAT
>JGI24703J35330_11748333_pt1 | contig 14007 bp, 10 predicted proteins | sample TergutNt197P1_FD_35330 | JGI IMG/M metagenome (IMG submission 35330) | reverse complement strand
AACTAAACTTAATTTTTTATACATTTTTAAATTCCTCCAAATAATTGTTGAATACATCATCTTTATAACTTTGCTAAATGTCGTGGGCGGTCAACATTAAGATTGCGACTCACGCCAGTAAAATATGCTAGCAATTGAAGCGGAACAATTGTTACTAATGGTCTAAAGAGTGGATGTACATCCTTAACAACAATATGATCACCTTCAAAACTCAAGCTAGCAGTCGAGATAGTGAAACACGTAGCACCACGAGCCCTGGTAAGCGCTACATTACCGCGCATAGTAGTAGAAACAACCTCATCAGTTATCAAACCAATTGCAACAGTCTCCTGTGTAACCAATGCTAAATCACCGTATTTCAACTCACCACCAGCAATTCCAGTCGCCTTAACATATGCAAGCTCCTTAAACTTAAGCGCACCTTCCTTAGCAGTAAAACCATCGAGGTGTCTACCAAGATAAAAAATATCATCAGTCGTAAAATAAGTTTTTGCAAGTTTTTTGATCTCTTCTAAATTTTCAAGAACATCTTCAATAGCGTTACTTGTTTGTTTCAACAATTCTAACAAATCCAACTTACAATTTTTAGCAAGTTCATTTGCGAAAATCGCAAATATTGCAAGCTGCGCAAGATACGTTTTGGTCGACGTTACCGCCAGTTCACAACCAGCATCAAGATAAATATGAGCATCTGATTCGCGGGCTAGAGCCGACCCTAAAGCGTTAGTTAGACAGACAACAGGATGTCCCATTTTTTTGAGTCGCAACAAGGCATTACGTCCATCTGCTGATTCACCAGAAGTTGAAACAATAACGAACAGTGAATCTTTTGGAATAAACGGTAAATGATGGGCGAGTTCTGATGAAAGATGCACTTCAACGGGAATTTCAGCTAATTGCTCGAAATATTTTTTAGCGATAGAACAAGTTTGCAAACCCGTCCCTCCTGCTACAAGAAAGATCCTTTTGCAACTTTTAAAGTAAGACAATGCTTTTTTTGAACTTGTTGGCCACTCATTTAAAAGATATGTTTCGCTTAAATTTCGTAACACCTGAGGTTGTTCGAGAATTTCTTTAAATAAATGAGAATCATAGCCGCCTTTGGTTATATCTTGCGGTGTGAAATCAAACTTAGTCGATTCTTTTTCTATGATTAAGCCTTCATTATTAAAAAATGTCGCCTTGTCTTTGGTTAGTTTCACGTATTCTTTATTGTCGGTAATATAGAATTCGTTAGTTTTATGACTCATCGATATCGCATCTGAACCTAACATATGAAAATTTTCACCAACACCAATTAATAAAGGAGCTTTATTTTTGACTGCATAAATTACATCAGGTTGCAAACTATCGATGAGTGCAAAAGTATAAGAACCTTTTAGCATTGTTAGCAACTTTTGAATGATTGCTTCAACATGATGATATTTTTCGGTGAGTAATTCAATTAGCCCAACGATAACCTCTGAATCTGTTTCAGAAATAAACGGATAATTGGCTAGATATTTCTTTTTTAACGCATATTCATTTTGGATGATTCCATTATGAACAATTGTGAAGCGACCACTCGTAGATTGATGCGGGTGTGCATTTATTAAGTTTACACAGCCTTGAGTTGCCCACCTTGTATGCCCAATTCCAATTGTTGACTGGGCATTCATTAAATCAGTATTTCTTAAATTATCTGTTATTCCTTGTGACTTGAAAACTTTCACGGTATTATCATCAATTACTGCCACACCAGCAGAATCATAGCCACGGTATTCAAGTCGTTTTAAACCTGTTAATATAATTTCTATTACATCATTTTGACCGATGTAACCTAATATACCACACATAATATACTCCTTTCACAATTTTTAAACTTGCCTCTATTATTATACTGAAAATTTTTCCAAATTGCAAGTACGCACTTTAAAGTGGGTTAGTATCATTTTAGAAACTATGATTCCCAAATGATCGATTTTTACACAGATTTGCCCAAAATAAAAATGTCAAAACTCAGTTTTTGCTGTGTTTTAACATCTTTACTACTTTCATTGCGAAAAAATTATGTTGCATTTTGTAAAATTTGCTTTGTATTGTTACGAAATAAAATAGCAAATGATACTGATGTAGACAATAAAACAGTCAATAGTGATAAGATGACAAACATCAAAGATGTCTGGGTATTTAATGTTGTGTCAAAAGCTTCCATGGCACTTTCTACTTGGAAATTCCCGGGATTAAAAATACCTAGTTCCCACGGAATCGCAACTGATGGACCGCTAGCATCAAGAAGAGTATTCATCACTAATGACGAGGTCAACTCACTTGAGATAAGCATCACTATTGCTAGTGAGCAAAGAATGGCAACTGTTGATACAAGCATTATTTCTAACAAAATTTGTGACAAGATTAGCGCCTTTTTATCGCCTAAGGCCAAATACGTCCCAACTTCCTTTTTGCGATCTTTCAAAATCAAAAGAAGTACAAGCACGATAACAACAATTGATGCAGCGATAGTTATATAAATTACAATATTTGCAAGATCTAATACACTCTCCATCCCTGCTTGCAAACTTAAAAAAGAATTAGATGCATCAACCATTTCCCAAAAATCGGGTAAATAATTGTTCGCTTCTTCACGGAAATTCGCTAAATAGCGAGGGTGATTTAGAAGAAAAATCCCGTTCATAACAGGTTCGGCATCATCCGAAAACCCTTCATTTGGTCCCCCTGCCTCAAGAATCCTGTTATGCAAATAGATATTAGCTTCAAACTCATTGCGCATAATATTATCTAGTAGGTTAATCGGAACATAAAACTGGTTATGTAAATTGGTATAATTATGCATTACTTGGAAAAATTCAAAACCTTGAAAATTATCATAATTTATGTCGAAAGTAACTTCAAAAATCCCGATGATCTCAAGCGAAATGATTTCGTGATGTAACATAAATTCTTCTTCTAACCATCCTTCAGTTAAATTATATAAACCTGATTCTGCCATGACTATTGTATCGTGTACTGCTGAATGTAAATCGATGATATCACCAATTTCAAGGCTATTAATTCGGGCGAGTTCCTCAGAAATTATTGTCACAGAATCGCCATTCGCAAGCTGTTCGGCAAGAAAGTAATTTCCATAAATTATTCTTGTTATTCCTGCTAATTCATCAATAAAATATTCACCTTCGACTCCTTTTACTGGAAATGATTCAGCAGTAGCACTATCGCTCCAAAAGTTCGTTCCAGATATGACAGCTAATATATCTGCTGATGAAACTCCTGCTATTTGTTCATCATCAATTGCAGGTGTAACCCATGTTAAGCTTGGGCTAAGTAGACTGAAAATCAAATAAAAGTCAAAATGATTTACATATTGTGAATTTCCTATTTGCGTCATAATTTCAATGCTTGGTTGAGGATTTTCTAGTTGCACGATTGGATCCCAACTTGCTACTCCTAAGTATGCTGCGGCTTCATCGAAATTTAATGAGAGTTTTGAAACGGCAGGTACTTGCGACATTATTTGTTCTTCCATAACATCCATTGCGTTTCTAACGGATAGAGATAATGCTGAAACTGATGTTAAAATTAAGACTAAAATGAATAACAGACCGTATTTTAGTGGCTGTCTTTTTATACTTGTTGTTGCTCTTTTGTTTATACGCACTTTTTTACCTCCTCGTAAAATTTGTTAAAATAGTGTAGAAACGCTAAAAACTGCTATGGAGATAGCAGTTTCGCTATTCTTGGAATTTGTATTACCTATTAGGCAGATTTATTGCCTTGGCTTGGCTGGGAAAAACCAAGTAATCCAAAATGATAAAACACATTGATACATAGCCTTAACCTCCTTCGCCAAAATCAATATGCTCTAATTATACAAAATGTACATGTACATATCAATACCAAAAACGTAAGAGGTCGACTTTTGGCGCAAGATGCCAATTTTAGTTAAAACTCACAGATTAATACTAGGAGTTATAATAACAATTACCTCAAACTCATTATCATTTTCAAGGTGATAACTAATGTCGATAATACTGCCGTACTTCGCTGATATTTTTTTAACTATCTTTGAACCGATTCCGTGATTTGCTTTATCAGATTTTGTAGTCAAAAAGTTTCCATCAAAACTGTATTTGATGTCTCCATCGTAACTATTTATGATTTTTATGGAATAAGTATCATGATCTCTTGTCACTTCTACACGAACAAATTTATTTACCGATTTAAATGCAGCCTCAAACGCATTGTCAAGTAAATTAGAAAAAAGTAGGACAGCATCTCTAGTCTCAATAAATAGATCCTCAGGAAGAGTACCTTTCCAACTATGTGCTATATCCTTAAATTTTTCATTATTTATAAGTGAAAACCAACTTGCGTTAGTAACACTGCAGCCAGTGCTCTGCCCAGTTTTGATGTCGAGGTTTGCGAAAAAGTCGTTCATATTTATAAGATAGTTTTTTGTCTCTTCGTTTTTATTATTGTCTAAAAGACCAAGGGCATAGGTGAGTTCATTTACAACATTATGCTTGAATTCTATTAATTCTTGATTTCGTTCAATAAGTCGTTGATAGTTTTGCACTTGCTCATCAAACAGTTTAATTTGTTGATCTTCTCTTTCCTCAATGTCTTTAACATGACTTTTATACGTTGCAAGATAAAGAACAAATAAGACGCCAATCAAACCACTCAACAAGGATACAAAGCCAAGAAGCAAACCACCTAATGTGAATTCGAATTGGATGAAATATTCATAAACTGCTGTAATAAAATAAGCAAAAGGAAGCAAAAATAACAAAATAAGGCTCACTTCTAACTTACCAATGGCATTGATGTCAAGTTTAAATTTTAAAAGAAAGGAAAGTAAATTCAAAATCAAGGTCATCCCTAAACCGAGTAGGACACTGACGAAGCTGTATACCCCATAAATTCTGATGTTCCATAAGCTAATGTCTACAAGTCTAAACATAAATTCAGTCGAGATTTGAATAATGAACTTTAATGCCAGCAGTGACACGATAATTGAAGTCCACGCTTGTTTAGACTTGAAACCATTTGTTATATACAGAAATACAATGACAATTAATGACAAGCCAAGAAACGAATCATAAATTCTAACTGGCGAAAAACCAAAAATGTGATACCTGTAAATGTCGTAGAGTATAAACAAGATTATGAAAATTGAATTTAAAAGAAGTGGACTTTTTCTTTTGTGAAAGCCCAAAAATCCAAAAATTATTGTGTACAGCGAAAAAAATATTACTATGTATATCCCAGCAAGCATATTATTTTCTCGCCTCCTTTACTAAAAATTCTCGCCTTTTAATATCAAATTCTTTTTTATATCTCCTGCTTAAGCTGAAATCTTCACCACTTGAAAGTTGAATTTCGTTCCCTTTTGCGCTTTTAATATATCTCAAATTTATAATGTCGGACTTACTAATTCTGATTAAACCGAATGGACTGAGCATAGCTAACCATTCATTAAGAGGGGTGTTTGTTGTATAAAAAGCTTGATTTACTAAATAGACGGTAGTATCTTTATCAGAAGATTGAATGAATTCAATTTTATTCGCATCAATAAGAGAAATATCCCATACCTTTTCTGTACGATTTGTATCTATGTTATACGTTCTGCTAAAATGGTTAATTTCTATGAAATGCACGTTTGCAATTTTTTTAACTGCATTTTCGACCTCGAATAAAAAATTTTCTTCTGTAGTTGTTTTTTTGATTAATCCTATGCAATTATCAAGAAAGTTGGCATCTATTGATACAGGTAATAAGTCTTCGTAACCAGTAATGAAAATAATTTTTGTTTCTGGAGAAATTGTTTGTAATTTTCTTGCTAGATCTAAGCCGTTAATGTCAGGCATATCATAGTCTAGAAGAAGCAAGTCGATGTTGCTTTCAAGAAGATAATCAATGAGCAAAAAGTTGCAGGTGAAAAAAGAGAACTCTAAGTTAATAATTTCGAATCCATTTAGATTATTCAACCAGCTTTTTATTTTATTAATCCACATTAGATTATCGTCTAATGCGGCAATTCTAACTAACATATTCATACACATCACCTAAATTTTTATTTAAAATTACCTAGTGCTCCTCACTCCTTTCATTAAAAGGTCGTGCCACTTTAACTTAAATTCTCTTTTGTAGCTCCTGCCAATGGTGAAAGTTTCACCACTTAAAAGTTGTATATCGTATTCGTCTACATTTTTAATATATTTTAAATTTATAATTTCTGATTGGGTGATCCTGATTAGATCAGGTGAATCGAGTATTGTTAACCATTTTTTAAGAGAGGTATTTGTTGCATAAGAAGTTTGGTCTTCTAAAAAGACGGTAGTAACATTTTCGGAATAGTTTTCGAAAGATTGTTGGGAAGCTTGAATTAATTTAATCTTAACCGCATCAATTGCAGAAATAGATGTTATCTTTTTTGTACGATTTGTTTCAGCGTTATGCACTCTGGTGAAATGCTTAATTTCTATGAGATGTATGTTTGTAATTTTTTTAATTGCATTATTGATCTCGAATAAAAATTTTTCTTCTGTAGTTCGTTTTTGGATTAATCCTATACAATTATCAACTATTGATACAGGCGATAAGACTTTGCTACCGGTAATGAAAATAATTTTTGTATCTGGAGAAATTATCTGTAATTTTCTCGCAAGATCTGAGCCGTTAATGTCAAGCATATCATATTCTAGAAGAAGTAAGTCGATGTTGTTTTCAAGAATATATTCAACGAGCAAAGAACTGTGGGTAAAAAAAGTGAACTCAAAGTTAATAATTTCGAATCCATTTAGATTATTTAACCATATTTTAATTTTATCAGTCCACCCTGGACTATTGTTAAGTGTGGCAATTCTAACTAACTTATTCATAAAACAGCTCCTAAAATTTTATCAGTGCAATTCACATTATAGCAAATAATGGCATATAAATCTATAGCTTTGATTGATATATAGAAAAATTCAGACTTTTTTGACAAAAATCTGAATTCAAATCTAGAATGAAATTGACTTATCCTTCAACAATTTCGACAAGTAAATTCTCATTAAATACACGGCTGCGGATCATTGAAATTTCGTGCTTATAGGGTGCAATTTTTTTCTTTGCATCTTCGGGCATGGCTACATATGGCGTTTCTAAAATTTTACTAATATGAACGTAGTCCGTGTGGTGAATAATGTACTCTAAAGCTTTCCAACCGATTTGCCCAAAACCAATATTTTCATGACGATCTTTTTTAGCACCGACTACATTTTTACTATCATTAATATGAAAAACAGCAATTTTATCCACGCCGACAATGCTGTCAAATTCTGCCATGACACCGTCAAAGTCATTCACAATGTCATATCCAGCATCATGAACATGACACGTATCAAAACAAACTGCAAGCTTTTCGGGAAAGTTGACATTATTAATAATGTAAGCTAACTCTTCAAATGAGCGCCCAAGCTCTGTTCCTTTACCTGCCATCGTTTCAAGAGCAATAGTAATCTTCATATCTTCCCGGAGCACCATATTAAGCCCCTCAACAATACGATTTAAACCAGCACTGACTCCTGCACCAACATGAGCACCAGGGTGCAACACAATAGTTTTAGCACCAATCGCCTCACTTCTGGTGACCTCCTTAGCTAGAAATTCTGTTGCGAGTTCAAAAGTCTCTGGCTTAACAGTATTTCCAAGGTTAATAATATAAGGAGCATGAACGATAATTTCATCAAAACCAACCTCTCGCATCAATTCCCATCCCGCTTCAATATTTAGCTCCTCTATCGGCTTTCTAACCGTATTTTGAGGCGCCCCAGTATAAATCATAAACGTATTAGCATCATAGCTCATCGCTTCACGAACGGCACCAACTAACATATCTTTTCCTGACATACCAACATGAGATCCAATTTTTAACATAGTACTATCTCCTCTTGCGCTTTTCTTGACGTCTTACTTTATCCATCTCTGCTTTCATCTTCTTTTTATAGCCAGGCGACACCCTCTTAGGCTTACGGACCTTCGCCTTAGCAATTTTATCAATTTCATTCTCACGCTTTTCACGCGACACACGGCGGTTTCTTGCATTTGCATCGACCCACTCTCCAGACTTATCGATTTCTTTATATACGAACGTTATACCGCGAGCTTCTAAAAGAGCCAAAGACTCCTCTTCACCTGTGTCAAACAATGTGATCGCAACACCATCAAACGAAGCTCTAGCAGTTCTACCTGTGCGGTGGATATAAAACTCTAAATCCGCTGGCAATTCGAAATTGATAACATGGCTGATGCCCTCAATATCTATCCCACGCGCAGCAATATCAGTAGCGACGATATACTGAAACTCCAAATTACGAATACGATTCATCATTTGACGCCTTTTTCTTGGGTCTAAATCTCCATGGATTTCGCCAACATTAAAACCTGCAGCAAGTAATTCCCGTGATATTTCAGCTGCATGTTTTTTTGTATTAGCAAAAATTACTGCAAGATAAGGATTAATTACTGGCAAAATCTTTTTAAGCACTTCAATTCGTGCGCGGTGCTTCGTAGGATACAAAATATGCTCAATTTTAACTGCTGTTTGCTGGCGCGGCGAAATGTGAATATGCTCCGGCCCGGTCATATATTTCTTTAAAAATGGCTTCAGCCCCACAGGGATCGTCGCTGAAAAAACCATCATTTGCAAATTTTTTGCCATCGTACCTGCGATCTGATCAATATCCTGCAAAAAACCTGCTTCTAAGGTCATATCCGCCTCATCTACTACAAACATCCCCGCGGTATGTACAAGCAATGCGCGCTCATTAATTGCCAAATCTTTAATCCTCCCAGGCGTACCAATAACAATCTGCGGCTGATTCTTCAATTTCGCAATACTTCGCTCTTTATCAGTCCCGCCCATATATCTTGCAATTGCAATCGGTTTATCCGAAAAAGAAGCAATGTGCATCGCAACATTATAAATTTGATCTGCAAGCTCGCGAGTTGGAGTCGTTATAACCGTCTGAACCTGCTGAAGATCCTCTTTAAGAGACTCGAAAATCGGGATCAAAAATGCATGAGTTTTCCCGCTACCAGTTTGCGACTGCCCAATTATATCACGTTTCTTCAGAGCGAGGGGGATAACGGCTTCTTGAATTTGCGTTGTTTCTTTAAACATTAAGTCAGCAAGGGCATCCTTAATGTACGGTTTTAGTTTTAAATCTGTAATGTTCATTCTCATCTTCCTTACATTTAAATTATTTCGGGCAAAATAGTTTTTGATGAATCTACTAATAACATAATATCACTCCGATTTTCAGTATCCTTAATTATTTAGCCTACAATCATTATATCGAATTTCATATGTATGGTCAAGTTAAAAGCGATATACTAACCACTATATGGAGGATAAAGCAGATTAAAGTATTAAAACAGGCTTGCAATTCATGCATGAATGTGCTATGATAGTGTTATACTTAAACGGAAGGTGGCTAAAATTGTGTACTATGAATTCTTATAATTTTTGAAATGAAGATGTCAGAATTTTTTGGCATGCCTTAAAAATCACAAAATATGAGACAATAGACACGATTTTACAAAGACTAAATTCAAGACATTTATGCTACTTTTGCATATATCACACTGGAATTTTATAGACTTTTTTGACGTGGACATTGTCGGCGTCATTTTTTATTACATATTAAAGGAGAAATGTACATGAATGAAACATTATTAGCAAAAGAAAGAGCCCTAATCATTGGGGTTAACGTTAACCAAGATCCCTATTTTTTGGAGTCGATTGAAGAATTAAAAAACCTAGCAATCGCCTGTAACATAGAACCGATAGCAGAAATCACGCAAAATTTACCAAGACCAAATGTTGCACATTATGTCGGCAGTGGAAAAATTGAAGAAATTAGACAACTAGCCGATAGCGAAGAAATAGATGTTTTAATATTTGAAGACGAATTAACACCGTCACAAATTAGAAATCTAGCAAAACTCTTAGATATCGAAGTAATTGATCGAACAAGACTCATATTAGATATATTTGCGCATCGTGCGAAAACAAAAGAAGCGAAAATGCAAGTAGAAATTGCAAGATTGCGCTACGCCTTACCAAGACTAAGAAATTCAAACCAAAACTTCGGGCACCAGCGAGGAGGGGCAGTAAAAAACCGTGGAGCGGGTGAAACGAAGCTTGAATTAAAACGCCGAAAAGTTGAAGAAAAAATAACCGAACTTGAAGCAGAACTAAAAAACATCGCACTCACACGAGTAACACAAAGAAAAAAAAGAGTAATTTCAGGCGCACCACGAGTTGCACTTGTTGGATATACCAATGCAGGTAAATCAACATTAATGAACGCAATGGTCCGACTTTCAGGAAGTGATGAAGAAAAATTAGTCTATGAAGAAAACATGCTTTTTGCTACCCTTGATACATCTGTTAGAAGTATTAAATTTGAGAATTCAAAAACCATTTTATTATCAGACACAGTTGGATTTATCAACAAATTGCCGCATCATTTAGTTAAAGCATTCCATTCAACACTAGAAGAAGTGCGTGAAGCTGATTTATTACTTCATGTAATAGATAAATCAAATCCTCATCACGAATTACAACTTGAAGTCACAAATGACACACTTAAACTCATAAACGCCGATGATATCCCTCAGATTCTTATCTATAATAAATGCGATTTATTAGAAGATATGAATGAAGAGATGGGGGATAATGTTGCGTTAATTTCGGCAAAGAAGCAATTGGGATTTAAGGAGTTGGTCTTGAAGATTTCACAAAGTGTGTTTGCGCATGAGCAGGTTTATAAGCTGTTGATTCCTTTTGATGCGGGGCAAATTATTAGCAACTTGAAGAGTTCGGGAAGTATTTTAGCCATGGATTATGAAGAGCGCGGTACGATTCTGACCGTTAGTTTAAACGAGGCGACGTATGGCAGTCTTAAAAAATATGAGCTGTAAGCAAAGTGACACAAACGCTAAAATTGACATATACTAAAACAGTTAAGGGGGAATAGCAATGTCAATTTATGAAAGATTCATCGATTCTGGTGCCACACCTACTATTATGGATATCAACAAAGCTACGCTTAAAAATAATAATTACCGCACAACATTATGGACCGGAAATCATCTTCAAGTGACCGTGATGTCCATTCCAGCAGGCGAGGATATTGGGCTTGAGGTTCATCATGATCATGATCAGTTTTTGCGGATTGAAGCGGGGCAAGGAATAGCTCAAATGGGAAATACTCAGACAAATCTTTATATTCATCAGCCAGTTTTTGATGATTCAGCAGTATTCGTTCCAGCTGGTACATGGCATAATGTGACAAATACTGGTAATGAGCCGTTAAAATTATATTCAATTTACGCACCAGCAGAGCATGCATTGGGGACTGTGCATGAAACTAAGGAAATTGCAATGGCAAGTGAACATTTAGCTGATACATCTACTAGTCACAGGTACTGGAGTTATTGAAAAAAGCTATTTTTTATAAATACTGCGCTGTTTATGGGCAAAGGGTCACACGCTTACTTAAAATACCAGCAAAAAAGGCTAGTTAAATCTGGCTTTTTTTGGTATAATAGTAGGATATTATTAATCGAACGTTTGGCAAGTGTGATGTTTGCTACATGAATTAAGGTTAAATCTATAGATAGAAAGGTAGTTTTTTTATGCATAAAAATCAACGTAAGACCGCGTATCATAAACCAGAAGAGGTAGCTGTTTTTGCTTTAGGTGGTCTTGGAGAAATAGGGAAGAACACGTATTGTGTTGAATACAAAGATGAGATTATTATAATTGATGCCGGAATTAAATTCCCAGATGATCAATTACTTGGGGTAGATTATGTCATTCCAGATTATCAATACTTAGTAAAAAATCAAGAAAAAATTGTTGCGTTATTTATAACTCACGGACACGAAGATCATATTGGTGGAATTTCATTTTTGCTTCGAAAGGTGAGGATACCAGCAATTTATGCCCCAAGGTTACCAATTGAGTTAATGCGCAATAAGTTAGAAGAACGTAAATTAATATCACTTGCGAATTTCATAGAGTTCCATCCTGATACTGTTGTGAAAACAAAACATATGGAAATTGAGTTTTTCCGTGTTAATCACAGTATTCCTGATTCGTTTGGTTTGTCAATTAAAACAGATGTTGGGCGCGTTGTTCACACAGGAGATTTTAAGTTTGATTTAACGCCGATTGGGCCATGCCCAGATTATTATAAAATGGCAAAATATGGTGAGGAAGGGGTACTTTGTCTGTTATCTGATTCAACAAGTGCAGAGCTTCCTATCTTTTCTGTTTCAGAGCGTCGAGTCGGCGAACGATTACTTGACATTTTTAAGCAAATTGAAGGTCGAGTAATTGTTGCGACGTTTGCTTCAAATGTCCACCGTGTTCAGCAAATTATTGAGGCATGTGTGGCAACAGGAAGAAAGGTTGCGGTATTTGGACGTAGTATGGAATCGGCGATAAAAATTGCCCTTGAATACAGTTACTTAGAGTGCCCAGATGATACGTTTATCGGTGGTCATGAATTAAATAGATATCCAAGTAATGAAGTAGCTATTTTATGTACAGGTTCTCAAGGTGAGCCAATGGCGGCTTTATCAAGAATTGCAGCGGGAATTCATAAAGATATTCAAATTATCCCTGGAGATACAGTAATTTTTTCATCATCACCAATTCCAGGAAATGCTTTAGGCGTTGGAAAAACTATTAATAATTTGCAACGTGCTGGCGCAGATGTAATTACTCATAGTCCTCTTACAAGTATTCACGCTTCAGGGCATGGTGGACAAGAGGAATTAAAATTGATGCTTAATTTAATTAAGCCAAAGTATTTTATGCCAATTCATGGTGAGTATAGGATGTTATCAATTCATAAAAAACTTGCAGTTCAGTGCGGAGTTCTTCCTGAGAATTGTTTTGTTATGAATAATGGTGATGTATTAGCGCTAAATGATGAAGGCTCGGCAAGACTTGCTGGACGAGTACCAGCATCAACTATTTATACTGATGAAAATGGTATGACTGGTATGGGTGGTGAAGTACTTCGCACGCGCCGCATTTTATCAGAGGATGGTTTATTAATTGCTGTTGCAACGATTAAGAAAAGAGATAAAAGGTTGATGAATGGACCAAATATCGTTTCTCGTGGTTTTGTTTATATGAAAGAATCAGAGGAATTAATTAGAGAAACAGAGGCAAGAATTAGAGCTTCTGTCATATCTACTTTGCAAAATGCTAAAACTCTTGATGTAGAAGAAGTTAAAACAGCAATTGAAGAAGCGGCAGCGCCATATTTATATGAGCAAACGAAGCGTCGACCAATGATTTTACCAATTATTATGGAAATTTAAATTAAGCCCACTTTTAATGAGTGGGTTTTAAACCATTTCGAGGAGTTGAAATTATGCCAGAATTGCCAGAAGTAGAAACTGTAAAACGAACATTGATTCCAAGAATAACGGGCAAAAAAATTACTGATGTTGTAATAAATTATGAGACGATGATCAAAGGGATTTCAGCAGAGGAATTTAAAAATAATCTCACAGGGCAGCATTTTTTAAATATTATGCGCCGCGGGAAATATTTAATTTTTGAACTAGATGATTATTATTTACTCAGTCATTTGCGCATGGAAGGGAAATTCTTTTATGGAGAAAGCGAGTTCTCACGCGAAAAGCATACTCACGTAGAATTTAAATTAGAAGATGAAGGCAGTTTAAAATATGAAGATGTGCGAAAATTCGGAACGTTTCATCTTTATGCAAAAGGAATTAATCTTGAAACGACGCCCTCGTTTAAAGTTTTAGGATTAGAACCGTGGGATGAGGTTTTTGATTTTGTGTATGTTAAAAATTTTCTTAAGGGTAAAAAAATGCCGATTAAATCAATGCTTTTATCACAAAAACTTGTGACTGGATTAGGGAATATTTATGTTGATGAAGTGTTATTTGCTTCAAAAATTCATCCGC
>JGI24703J35330_11748334_pt1 | contig 14014 bp, 13 predicted proteins | sample TergutNt197P1_FD_35330 | JGI IMG/M metagenome (IMG submission 35330) | reverse complement strand
CCCCAGCAGACCAAAGACCTCACCCTCGTATGATTTAAAGCTCACGTCGTCCACCGCTGTCAGTATTGGCTTGTCCAGCCGCTTTAGCTTTTGTTGCTTCTTCGACAACCTAAACGTTTTGCTCAGGTTTTTTATGTCCAAAATTTCTCTCATTCTAATCATCTCCACTTCAACCATCATTTTCTCATTGATTTCGTTGTAAATCAAGGGGCGGAGCGGTTATGACCAAAACATCTATTCGCTTTAGGAACTTTTCATGTTTGACTTGTTTGTTACGCTATGGCGTGATAAAGTTGAACTATAAGTAGGAGGTGCTTATGGCTACCGAACAATATACAGAGAGCCTTACTCTGCGTGAAATGAAATGTGTATTAGGTGATAATGGCAGGGGCTTTGTTTTTCCGCAAGGCGATGTTTCAGTTGTTGATAAGATAGATATTCTTTTAAAAAAAGCTGGAGGAAAACCTATCAAATGTGCTATTGATGATTTTACACAGGGCGGAAATGGAAAAGCGAAGCCCGAATACATCATAACGATGAATGATGATGCAAATACAATCATTGTTGTTGAGTGTAAAAGTGCAGTCAAAAAACACGTTAGCGAAAATCTTGATAACCCACGCAATTTTGCTGTTGATGGGGTTATCTATTATGCAAAGTTCTTAAAAGAAGAATATAATGTTGTTGCCATTGCGATTAGTGGGACTACACTCGCAAATATGAAAGTTGATACATTCCATTGGCTTAAAGGACAGGACACTTATTTACCCTTAATAAAAGCAACCGATATTATTTTAGAGCCAAAAAACTACATAAAGCTTATAAGAGGTGAGAAGCTCCAAAAAAATTATTCCCTTGACGAAATAAGAGAAATCGCTATTGAAATGCACGATTGCTTAAGAGAAATCAAGGTCGGCGAAGCCCATAAGCCTATTTTTATTGCCGGAATCCTCATTGCTCTTTATGACGAAGATTTTTGCAAAACGTATGCGAGTTTACCATCCTTTAAATCCGTTATGTCAAGTATTCAGAATGCAATCGAAACTGTGCTGGAAAATAGCGGAATTAAAAGCGATAGAGCCGCTTATATAAAGCAAATTTTCAAAACTTTACAAGACAACACAAAGTTTGCAGATATACCGCTCATACAAAAAAAGTCAATTAACTGGTACATTGAACAACTTGAACTAAAAATAAAACCGATGATGGACTACGCTGATAGCACAGTAGATGCTCTTGGTGTGTTTTATCATGAGTTTATAAAATATTCCGGCGGGGACGGTAGCGGACTAGGTATTGTCCTAACCCCTCAACATTTGACTGAGTTTATGTGTAGCCTCGCAGGAGTAAACAAAAACAGTCGTGTTGTAGACATTTGTTGTGGCTCGGGTTCGTTCATTGTAACCGCTATGAGCAAGATGTTTAAAGACGCTAACCCGGAAGAAGTTGAGAGGATACGAAAAGAGCAACTATATGGAGTAGAATTTGACGATGGGCTTTTTACTCTCGCGGTTGCGAATATGATTATAAGACAAGACGGTAAGTCTAATATTTACAAAGGGGATTGCTTCAACGTAGACATTATTGGTGAAATCAAGTCCAAAAACATAAATGTTGGATTGATGAATCCGCCTTATTCGCAAACAGATAAAAGCGAGTTAGAGTTTGTAGAGCAACTATTAAATGTAATATCAATTGGCGGCACAGGTGTTGTTGTTGTGCCTATGAGCTGTGCTATTGGCACAAAGTTTAAAGATGTTAGAGAGAGGTTGTTCAAAAAACATACTTTAGAGGCCGTTTTTTCAATGCCTGATGATATTTTTTATCCTACTTCAACCAATACTTGTGTAATGGTTTGGAAGGCTCACAAACCACATGACAGTGAGTTTGAAACATTTTTTGGATACTGCAAAAATGACGGATTTATAAAGCGAAAAAAGCTAGGCCGCATAGACCATTATGGAATATGGAAGAACATCGAAGAACAATGGCTAAAGCTGTATCGTAATCGTGATGTAGTCGATGGATTGTCTGCCAGACAATCGGTTAAACATAGCGACGAATGGCTTTGCGAAGCCTATATGAACACTGATTATAGTCAATTATCGCAAGAGGATTTTCAAAAGACCGTGAATGACTATTTAGCCTATCTCGTCAAGGCAGGTGACGTGTATGAAGGTTAAAGACTTGTTTGAGTTGCGGCAAGGTAATGGATTTGAGCTTATGCACATGTCATCAACCGACGAGGGCTTAGATGTCAATTTTGTATCTCGCACAGCACAAAACAATGGAGTAGTTGCTCAAGTGGACATAGTTGAATCCACAAAACCTTTTGAAGATGGGAGTATCACCGTTGCCTTAGGGGGAAGTGTCCTTTCCGCTTTTGTCCAAAAGAATCCATTTTATACATCATTTCATGTAATGGTTTTAGTCCCAAAGGAAAACATGACATTGGGGGAGAAGCTCTACTACTGTATGTGCATTAAAGCCAACGCCTATAAGTACAGTTATGGGCGACAGGCAAATAAAACTTTGCGTGAATTGGAATTGCCGGATATTATTCCACAATGGGTCTATGAAACAAGTATCAAGCCAATTACAACAACAAAATTGGCTGCTGTTGATTCATTATCGAGTATTAAAAATTGGGGTATATATTCTTTGGGCGAACTTTTTAAATTTCATAAAGGCAAACGCTTAACTAAAGAGGATATGAACGAAGGAGTCGTAAATTTTATAGGTGCAATTAGTGAAAACAATGGTGTTCGTCAATGTATAGACGTTGAACCAATGTTTTCTCCAAACTGCATCACTGTAAATTATAACGGTAGCGTCGGAGAAGCATTTTATCAGCACGAACCTTTTTGGGCTTCTGATGACGTAAATGTACTTTATGCTGATGGTTGGACACTGAATAGGCATATCGCAATGTTTGTAATAACCATAATCAAGTCTAGTCGCTACAAGTTTAGTTACGGCAGAAAATGGACTTTGGAAAAGATGAAAGAAAGCACTATTAAACTCCCTAAAGCACTTGATGGCTCTCCGGACTGGTTGTATATGGAGAAATATATAAAGTCTTTGTCTTATAGTGACAGAATATAACGATAAAGTTTTTTATAACATATCAAAATGGAGGTTTTTGCATGAATCCATATTTACCCCCATGGGAGTATATCCCTGACGGTGAGCCACATATTTATGGAGACCGTGTGTATGTGTATGGCTCACATGACCGCGCCCATGGTTATGTGTTTTGCATGGAGGACTATATTTGTTACTCTGCGCCGCTTACCGACTTGACGGACTGGCGATACGAGGGTGTAATTTACAAAAAGACGCAAGACCCGCTTAACCGCGATGGACATATGGTGTTGTATGCACCCGATGTCACATGTGGCGTGGATGGGCGTTACTATTTGTATTATGTGCTGGACAAAGCAAAGGTCGTGTCTGTGGCAGTATGCGATACACCTGCGGGAGAATACCAATTTTGTGGCTATGTAAAGTATGCCGACGGTACACTCTTGGGCGAAAAAGAAGGTGACGAGCCGCAGTTTGACCCGGGTGTTCTTACTGAGGGTGACAAGGTTTATTTGTACACCGGGCTTGGTATTATAGGTGACAAATCTCGCCTTGGGGCTATGGCAACCGTACTTTTGCCCGATATGCTTACCATCGCAGAAGCCCCTGTATACATCGCGCCCAGCGGCGTGACGGGAGCGGGTACGACCTTCAAAGGTCATGAATTCTTTGAAGCACCGTCTATGCGAAAAGTCGGCGATATGTACTATCTCATCTATTCGTCCATTCATATGACAGAGCTTTGTTATGCTACGAGCAAATATCCCACCCGCGATTTCGTATATGGCGGAGTTATTGTGAGCAATTGCGACTTGGGCATAGCTACATACAAGCCCGCCGAAAAACGCACATATCCCTATGGAAACAACCATGGCTCCATCATCCAAATTGCCAATCAGTGGTATATTTTTTATCATAGGATGACAAATGACACATGGTTTTCGCGTCAGGCTTGTATAGAGCAAATCGAAATTGCATCCGACGGCAAGATTGCGCAGGTAGAAATGACATCCCAAGGGGCAAGGGGCAAGCCCTTTTTGGCGGCAGGGAAACACCCCGCCTATACAGTTTGCAATCTTTGGAATGATGTCCAAAACAGTCCCGTTGCCATAGGTGTATCAGGCTCATCCGTACTGCCCGCAAAACCCGCTAAAGTGACCCAAGAGGGTTTTAACGAAAGCTATGATAGTTGCTACATCTCCGACATAACAAACGGTACAACAATGGGCTTTAAACACTATGACTGCAAGGGAATAAAAAAAATCACCCTTACCACAAGAGCATATGGCAGAGGCGATTTCGAAATACGGATGGACAGCCCCGACAACAAACCTCTCGGCACGGTCTCCATCGTAAGCGCGAATATATGGACAGATTTTTCCGGCTATGTAACAATCCCCGACGGCATACACGCTCTATATCTTACGTACAAAGGCGGCGGCACACCGAGTCTGCTTTCATTTACGCTATCTTGAACCCGCATTCGGGACAAAATTTGCACGAAGGCGCAAGCGTAATCGAGCATCCGGGACATGACAAAGCCATAGGCTGACCGCATTCCGCACAAAACTTGCCTCGTATGGTTAATGCTTTGCACGAGGCGCATGTCACCATACCTGCCGGTGCGGCAGGGGCAGGAGCCGCGGCGGCAGATTTCTCTGCTGCTGCTTTTTTTGCTGCGGCCGCGGCGGCAACCATAGTAGGTGATGGCTTAAATGTCGCGGGTTTTGTGCTTATGTTAGCCATTTTTGTGGCAGTCACTTGGCATGATGTTTTTACCTGTCCCTTACCCTGCGGCAGGTCAATTACGACATGCCAATGGCCGTTTTCTGTGGTCTGCAAGCGGATGGGCGAAAAAGTCATAAGCCCACCAAGTGCGATAAAAGACATGCCCTTGTTGTATCTGCCAAAATTATCTTGGTCCATGAGGTAAACGTTAGCGGTGTTTCCTTGTAAAACAACCTCTACCACTTTACCCTTAGGAAGCCCCCCCAATTCATAATGCGTAAAACTCATTTATAGTTCTCCTAACTTTACACTACCTCGATTTCGTTTTGCAACTCTAAGTATGGGTCGGGATTTTTGTCAAACAAGTCTCGCATTTCCTCATGTACTTCTTTAAACGCTCTAAGTACGATAGGGTCAAAATGCTTTGGGTCTGTCCTGCCGTCGCCGTTGGTGATAATATCCAAGGCTTGTTCATGCGTAAAGCCTTCCTTGTACGGACGAGTACTGCGCAGTGCATCATATACATCTGCGAGCGCGACGATTCTTGCAGAAATCGGAATGTTTTCGCCGCTTATATTTTTGGGATAACCTGTGCCATCAAAGCGTTCGTGATGGCTTTCTGCTATCTCTATAGCTATGCTTATATGGCTCTGGTCATGCGGCAAAAGCTCAGAAATCTGGCGCAAAAGGTCGCCCCCACCATGGGTATGCCCTTTCATCTCGTCAAATTCTTTTTCGGTGAGCTTGCCTTTTTTCATAAGTACAGAATCGGGTACACTCACCTTGCCCACGTCATGCAATGACGAATACGTAGTAATAATTTCTACAAGCTCAGGAGACACAAACGCGGGATACCACTCGCACACCTTGCTCGCCAAAATATGTGTAAGCCCTTTTATACGGACGATGTGAGAGCCTGTCACCTTGTCGCGGCTCTCAGAGAGCAGTGCCATCCCCATGATGATGGCAGAATGTGCGGCATACAGCTCTTCTGTTCTTTCTTCAAGCTGGCGTGTGCGGATTGCTACCGCCTCTGACAAGTTATCGCGATAGGTTTTTAGCTCGATGTGGTTGCGGATTTTTACACGTATGATTTTTGGCTCATATGGTTTTTTGATATAGTCTACTGCACCTAAGTCCAGTCCCTTTTCTTCCGAGTATACATCGTTTGAGCCTGTTACAAAAATCACCGGGATTTTATTGTATGCAGGTACCTCTCTTATTTTTTCTAAAAATTGAAAGCCGTCCATCTCCGGCATGGATAAATCAAGTAATATAAGGTCGGGTTCCGGGCCTTCTTTCAGCAGTTTCAGTGCTGTCGCACCTCCGTCTGCCGTGACTATATGGTAATTGTCCTGCAAAATGGCTTCCAGTATGATTAAATTTTCCGGCACATCATCTATCGCCATTATCGTATTAGTCATAAAAAATCCCCCTTAGACACGCGCCCATTGCGCGCTATGTAATTAAAAATGCGGCACATTTGTATATGCATTAATCAAAAACGGCATATCATGGTCTTGTACAAAAATACGATAAAATGGGATGGCAGGGTATACAGACCCCTCATAATTTGACTGGTACTCTTGAAAATATACTATATCTATGTCAGAAATAAAAATTGGATTTTCCATAGCGACATGGCTCATGCGTTGCATAAATGTGAGCAAAATTTCATCGGGGGCAAATATCATACGTGGCTCGGCACTGTGACCGATTACTCTGCCAAATGACATATCTATCCAGTCCAAGCCATCCGAAAAAATAAAAATTATTTCGTTACTTGTAATGATACGTCCGCGATACTCTTGGCGATAGGTGATATGCCACCCATATCCGCCAAAAGCGTCAAAAACACTGTCCATCACAAAATCAGGAAAGTGTAGGCTAATAAACTCCTGCGAAACAGAGATTGCCTCTTCGCGAGAAATCTCTGCCTCTCTATTTTCTCTCAAATTCTCTGTATTGTCAAAGGAAATAAAACCATTGGAAATCGATAGTTGCCCAAAGTTGTTATTTTCTGTCTCAAAACGGTAATGTCCATCTGCAATATCGACCTGCATTACTTCTGTATAGGGGAAAAAAATCTCCAATAACGCAGGAATATCATAGTAAAACCCGCTAATATCCAAATGTCTCATGGGTGCAAAACGCCTCAGTGGTGCGGTATACAAATTTATTTTGTTTGCAGACAAAATCGCATGGATATTGCTTATACGCTCTTGCGTGAGTGTGTATCTCCTATCCTCCATATAAAGCAAGGTCGCAAGCCCAAGATTTAAAATAACAAAGGCAATCAAGATATAATTTTTTGCGCGTTCCCACTCCATTAATGCATCACCGCCAGCTCCAGTATAGGGCCGCTTCCCAGTGGGAAGCCCAATGTAAAATATCCATCACGTTCAAACTCCGCTGCATCCATCCAAACAAGACCGTCGGACACAAAGTTATATGCCAGCCGCCGATACCTCACGACTCGTCCATGCTCCACCGTTACTTCAATCGCAGAATATAAAGGGTCATTGCAACGCGGCCCCGTGCGCCATTCTTCTGCCAAAACCAGCGGCCTGTTATCTATTACATAATCGAACCAAAAAATATGCGCACGACCCAGCGGCTCGTGTTGCCTTAAAAAAATTTCATTTATTACACCTGTATCATTCGTGATAAAAGCTAAAGCCGCAGAAAAATCTGCAAAAAAATTGTCCGAGGCGCGACCCACTGCACGGTAGCTTATATACTCCAGCACAGAGTTTTCTAAATACCTAATCATTGTATTTCTGTTAGAAAAGGTATAGAGGTTGTCCAGAGTCACCCCGGGGATAATAGTCGCCGGATTATCAAAAAAGTGCGCAACTTCGCTACGCATATGCGAAAGTGTAAAAATACCATGCGGATTTTGCAAAGGATTTTGCACAACTACGGCGGTATAAGAAAGACCTGAAAGGGGCGTATGTGGCACAAAGCCATAGCCGCGATTAACAAAATGCTTTCTCTGTGCGTCTACAGTTTCTATATCAAACCCAAAACCATCGCCCACATGCATAAACTCCCATATTTCTTCTCCAATAAAAAACACCCGCAGGGCAAATCCATCCACCTCAGGTGGCACAACTGCCACACCTGTAAATTTGTCCAATCCCACATCAGTGAGCAAGTCACTCCGCCTTCCCAGAGCCTGTGCAAATTTTTCTGTACACATATCAAAGGCATATTCAAAAATCAAGACAGGCTCGTTTAAAGGAAGCTCTGACACCTGCCTGAATACCCCCCTATGCAAGACCGCATCCAATGCTCTTTCGCCAAAAGCCCATTCTTCCGACTCTTCGATTCCGCTATATATCACCAAAAAAGCTCCATCCCCCGCACCGCTAATCACCCTGTACGGACGCGCAAAAGCCCCCTGCCCGTCAGGTGCGGCGGGAGGGAAGCGAGCCTGTAAATATAGCCCGAAATTGCGGTTTGTTAAATCCACCAACCACAGTCGATATACTTGAAAAACAGCCAAGGCAGCCAGTGCAAGTATTAGGGTGGATTTTATTAAGGGGATGAGTTTATTTTTCATGACAGCATTTTATCATTAAATTCCCATATCATCCACCCCAAACCCACCCACCAGACGTAGGCGGCACAATTCGCCGTTTGCGTTTTTTACTATATGCTCCTCGCGGAGCAAAGCATCATCTCGCAGGAGCGAGATTGCAATAGGTGCTTCGCCGAGTGGGATAGGGGGAGCCTCGATAGGGAGTGACTTGTAGGTTTTTATTTTTTCACGTAAAAGAGTCATGTGGTTTTGCAGGGAGTTCTGTTGCAATTGTAGGCGTGCATGGATGTTTTTGGCTTGTTGCAGTCGGTGACGGGTGGCGTAAGTTTCGCCGATTTTTATTTTTATATAATTTATCGGCTGTATTTTTATGATTTCTCCTTCAGCTTCTTGTAGAGCATCTGTAAGGTGGTTAATCTGCTGTGTTATAGCTTCTATAGCCCTGAGGAGGTGGTTTTCATTATTTATGTCATCCATTTGAGGGTTTTCCTCTTCCAAAAAATATTTGCAGAAATTTTTTTTAGCTTCATCCCCAAACAATAATTTTTCTGCCTCGTGTATATTCTTCCCAATTAAGTTCCAAAATCGTAGTGGCCTGGACGCAACACCCGATATGCAATCGCAAATTTCAAGGTTTGGAGTCCCTTCAAAAGGATTTTGATGGTGATGGGGGTAGGGGGCGCAATGTTTCAGGAGCTCTTTCTCCATATCATCTGCAAGCTTATGTAGTCTCCTGTTTTCTTCTGTGGGAGAAGGTGGCGGTTGCCAAAAACCTGCTGACGCAAGGGTTATCCTTTCTTTCATGCGTGCCGAGATTGCTTCGTTAAATGTAGAGGATGTTGTGTTGATGAGAGGCAGTGCGGCGATGATTTCTGATATATTTTCTTGTGCGGTGGGTAGGATTTCTCCGAGTTCGTTTTTTTGAGTAAAAATAAAAATTTGGTCGTAGGGGTTTTCGTTATCGGACAGGGTTCTTAATATATTCTCGTTTGTGATGAGCAATGTCATGTTTATTGTAGGGAAATTTTTTGTAAAGGCCTTGCGTAATATGGCGGCGGCAGTCGGTTGGATGTTTAGCGCGTAGAGATTTATGCGTGAGAGATTTAGTTTTGCAGAGTTTTGTTGGATTTTGCTTATAGTATGCGCAGGGGGGGATGATGAATCCATGATAAAAGCCACATCATCACACAAAATGCGTTTTTTTATTATTTCTTCGGATTCATCCGACAATATGTAAACTATTGGGTTTTTCAAAAAAATCACCTCTATAAATTATATACAAATTGTGAGGGGAAAATGTATAATGTGCATATGCAGCGTGTTAATAATAAATGCGCACGACTAAGGGAGTGTTTTGATATGAATGGAAAAATCACGGTAAATATCATGGGCGTTGGCAAAGTCGAGGCGGAGTGTGGTGTTAGCCTCTTTGAGTTGAGCGAAAAATACGCAGAAAAGTTTTTGCGACCCGCGTTGATTGCGCGTGTGGATAGCGAGTTGCACGACCTGTCACACAAGATGCTTTTTGATTCTGACATTGAGTTTTTGGACATAAAAAATCCGCAGGGTTTTAGGGCATACCAGCGCGGAGTGGCGTTTTTGATGATATATGCGGCAAAAGAAGTCTTGGGCAAAAAGACAAGGGTAGTAATTTCCCACTCAATCAATAAAAATTATTGTTGTGAGCTGCCCGAGATGGAAGGCAGTATCACCGATGAGTTGCTGTCCAAAATCGAGAAGGTAATGCGCGATACTGTAGAAAAGGACTTGCCGCTGGAAAAACATGCGATTTCTAAGGAGCAGGCCTTGCATATCTGCGAGGAACTTGGGTTTAATGACAAGATTAGCTTGCTAAAATATCGGCATAACCAGACATATAGTTTTTATAATCTGGGCTGGTTTTACAACTATATCTATGGTGAAATGCCGCCATGCACGGGTAGGCTTGGGCAATTTAAGCTGATAAAGCGTGCGCATGGTTTTATGTTGCAGTTCCCCAACGCGGCGAATAATTATGAGCTTGTAGAACTCGCACCCGAAAATCGGCTTTCGGAAGTATTTGCAGAGAGCAATCGCTGGGCAAGGATAATGAAAACCGATACCGTAGGCGCGTTAAACGACAGACTCTGCCAAAGTGGGAGTGGAGAAATCATCCGCGTTGCAGAGGCCTTGCATGAGAAAAAAATCGCACTGCTTGCCGACAGGATAATGCAGGAGCAGAGGTCTATTGTGCTTATTGCGGGGCCTTCTTCTTCCGGAAAAACTACTTTTGCATCGCGACTCGGGGTACAGCTACGGGTCAACGGAGCTATCCCCCATGTAATTTCGCTGGACAATTATTATCTAAACCGTGATGACTGCCCTCGTGATGAGGATGGTAATTACGATTTTGAGACCATAGACGCTATTGATACCGCACAGATTAATAAAGATTTAAGGGACTTGCTTGATGGCAAGCGTGTAGAAATCCCACGATTTAACTTTTATGCAGGGCGGCGTGAGTATAATGGCAACTATCTAAAGCTTACGGAGGCCGATGTGCTTATATTGGAAGGCATACATGGGCTGAATGAGCGCGTAAGCGGTGGTGTGCCTAGCGATGACAAGTTTAAAATATTTATATCTGCTCTAACACAAATAAACCTTGATGACCACAATCGGATTCCGACCACGGATGCAAGGCTTATGCGGAGGATGGTAAGGGATTTTCTGTATCGTGGTGCCAGTGCGCAGGTCACGATAGATATGTGGCCGCGTGTATTGCTTGGTGAAATAAAATATATTTATCCCTGCCAAGAACATGCCGACGCATTTTTTAACTCCGCTCTTGTGTACGAAATGAGTGTGCTTAAACAATATGCCGAGCCGCTTTTGTTTGGAATAGAACCCGACGAGCCACAATACACAGAGGCGCGGCGGCTGATAAAATTTTTGTCGTCTTTCTTGGGTGTGCCGAGTGAGACATTGCCGCCTAACTCCATCTTGCGTGAGTTTGTTGGAGGCAGTTGTTTTACGCATTAGGTGTACAGACCTGCCACATAGTCATCATAAACTTCTTGTTCGTCCAAAATCGCTGACATCCTGCCTGTGATTGCGGCAGGGATAAAGTTACGCTTTTTGCTATAGTACTGCGACGATATTTTTAAAAACTGCCATGGAAATGACAGTTGTGCATATAAAATTTTATCTGACGTGTTGGGCAGGGGCAGTATATTGTCATAGATTTCTAATAGCTTTTTGATTGGAATTTCGCGATTGCTTTTTCGGGCATAGCGTCGCAGGATGGAGGCTAAGTCTGATAACTGCAAATCCACCGCCGCCTCTTCGAAGCGGGAGATATAGCATTTGTCCTCATGGATGGTAAATGCCTCTTCTTTTAGGGCGTTGTGGCAGAGATGTTTGTTTTCTGCGGCTTCTTTGTACAATGAAATATAATCAGTTTCTCCTAAAATTTTTGTTGCATTTTCTACGCGCTCCGTATATGCATCTGCGTTTTTTAACATCAGTACATCAAAGTCCGACAGGCGCGGACAGCGATGTACTTTTTTTATGGCACTGTCAAGCTCGGCCTTTTGCTTGTAAAAAACATCACAAAGCGATGGTGCGCTTTTGGGCGTGTTTTCAAAACCACGCGCCGCCTTGTGAAATTTTGCAACTGCTTCCAGCATAAGCGTCATGTTGCCCAAGTCGCTCAAAGCAGGCTCACTGCCTATCACATGCCGCGTCATAACATATACCTCACGCCCGAGAGTGATAAAAGGCGCGCCGTTTGTAGCGGGCATGATTATGTCGGCATACAAGAAGTCCTCCGCGAGTCTGTTAAGAAGCTTGTAACGCTCAAGGATTTCTTTGGGGTTGCTGTTGGATTTATGAATCTTATACCCATCTATATAATAGTTTCCGCGTTCTTTTACAGCTCTTCCGGCATAACCAAAATATGCCGGCAAACTTGTCGCTAAGTCTCCCACCGTATCCCCACCTTTTTTGCTATAAAAACTACCGTTGTAAATATATGTAAGGGTTGGACGAAATATTAATAGAACATAAACTATGCCATTCTTCCGATATACAGGCCGCCGTAGATGTTTTGGTCATAACCGCTCAAGCACGCATAATACCGCCTTTTAACGCCTTAGGCGATTGTTGCATCACCCTCCAGTCTGCAATAAATTTTTCAACACTTTGTTGACGGTTATCGCGCTCATCGCTAACTGCCTTTTTAGCCACAGCAAATAATTCCTTGCTTAATGTCCATTTTTTTTAGCTAACACATGACCAGAAATTCTCCCCCGCCACACTATGTTACTTCTTGCTCCAACTCACTAAACACATCTGAATCAAAAAACTCAACCAACGACATTTCCAACCCATCGCACAACTTTTTAAGCGTGATAACGGACATATCTTTCCTGCTGTCTTGTAGTAAGCTATATACCGTAGATGGCGTAATACCAGAGCGAACAGCTAAATCGTTTGCGGGCATTTTTCGGGTATCACATATTTGGAGCAATCTTTTTACGATTGCTGGTTTTATTGTCATAGACTGCCCCTCCTTCTTGTAATAATTTTAGTCAAGTATTCGCAGTGGCGTACACGCACTTGCGTATATTTTGAGAAAATGATACAATGTGCGCACTGGCGTACAGGGGGGGGGGCAATTTTATGGTGGACAACAAAAATAAAACGGCTTGTTTCACAGGACACAGGATATTTTCTCAAAAGAGGGTTGAAACGATTGAGAAACGATTGCATGAAGAAATAGACCGCCTTATTCAGCACGGAATAACGGATTTCATATCGGGTGGGGCTTTGGGCTTCGGCCATATGACTGCAACCTTGGTATTAAGCAAAAAACATCAAGGAGCAGACATTCGGCTAATACTTGCTTTGCCTTGCCGTGACCAAGACAAAGATTGGACAGATATGCAAAAGTATATGTACCACATTTTCTTAGCCGAAGCAGATGAGGTTCATTATGTGTCAAAAAAATACACGCCTGACTGCATGAAGAAGCGTAATTTTTACATGGTGGATAATTCTGCATTTTGTATCTGTGCGCTATTGCGTGATATTAGCGGGACTGGCCAGACGGTGCGTTACGCACAGCAACAGGGGCTACAAGTGATAAACATAGCCAAGCAACTGCTTGTCAAATGAGTTTTGTCGAAGATGAAACTTTATAAGTTTTGCTTGAATTATTATAATTTTTGCCGTTTTAATCGTGCATACCACTGGATACTTATCTCATGAAACTGAATTGCCAGAAGTTGTGAAATAGCAAAAACGGCATAGACACTGCCATATGCGTAGATGTTTTGGTCATAACCGCTCAAGCACGCATAATACCTGTGTTTTCAACGATAGACGAGACCGATTTCGAATTGTTTCGCTATACCTCGATAAGATTGCCGCTGCCAAGCAACTCAATTAAATTTCTTCATCCGGAAGTCGGTTGAATCGCAGTACCATGGTTGTGCCTTGCCCGGGTTGGCTGGATGCATAAACCCGCCCCCCATGCTCTTCCATGATTTCCTTTACGATGGCAAGCCCTAAGCCCGTGCCTCCGAGGGCTCGCGCCCTTGCCTTATCTACGCGGTAAAAACGCTCGAATATGCGGTTGAGGCTATCGGCGGGGATGCCTATGCCTTGGTCTTTTAT
>JGI24703J35330_11748335_pt1 | contig 14068 bp, 7 predicted proteins | sample TergutNt197P1_FD_35330 | JGI IMG/M metagenome (IMG submission 35330) | reverse complement strand
TTAAATCCCAAGTAAAAGTCCCATCATTAGGGTTAATGGTGACTGTTCCTGCTGAGGGAATAAGGTCAGCAACTGTTCCCGTTCTAAAGTCGAAATAATCCGACAACGTATCGGTAATAAGTGTTGGCGGCAAGACAGTGACAATATCTTGCACAACAGCGTCTAATGCTTCAACAAATTCTTCGGTACTATCAGCCATATAGAAAGTTTCGCCATCAAACGAAAGTGCAGTGAGCGCCTCAATGGCATTAAGTTCTGCCATAGCTGTTAGATAAATCCCCATTGGAAAAACAGGAATGCCAGCATCTCGTAACCAGTCAGCCTCTGCTAGACCGCGTCTGTAATCAAAGGCTTCTCCTTGTGGCCATGGTTGTCCATCACCGATAAAAATAACAACTGGCTGCCTACTGTCATCTTCTCGCTGCTCAATCATCTCAATGGCAGCTTGCAAACCTGCTTGAAAGTTCGTGTTGCCACCTCTTAAATTTGGATTCGTACGCATGTGATTTCTCAACGTATCGATATGATCACTAAATTCACCTGTACGCCAAACTTCTCCATCGCTAAAAGCTGTTATTGCAATGCGGTTGTCGTAACCTTCATTATTACCTTCTAAAAGAATATTCATCGCATCTCCTAACAGATCATTTAACACTAAAATAGGTGGTACGCGATAGTCAACACCGTCATAGTGAGCATCGACAATATCAAGCATGGATCCTGAATAATCTAGGACAAAGACGACATCAAAGGCTAGTTGATAAGGAACAGGTGTCCCATAATGAAAGATGATCTCAGCTTCTGTTAAGCGCTCATTGGTCCAACGGGCAGATTTATAAAGGAGTGGATTCGTGTCGCTAATTTCGTAAGTGTCTTCCCAACCTGAAACGTCTGGTGTAGGAACTTCCCGATGGCTCACATCTGGTAAGCTACCTTCTATTGGTCTGACAAATCGCGAGTGACTAATGGAGTTGAAGTTCGTAAACAACCATGAACGCCCTAAATGACGGTGATCATTGTTACGAAATTCATAGCCAAATGTAGTGACACTTCTTGGAATAACCAAGTCATGCGTTAAGTTTCTATTTTCTACAAAAGCCCAAGCCCCGATGTATTCAAGCCCTTCATGAAGAATGAGTTCTGACCATGAGTTATTCGCATTTCCTTGTGTTATAGACCTCCCAAACGCACGCATCCCAATGCTTCTAACATGAGGTCCGATATAGATGGTACCCCCATTGATTTGGAACATCGTGTTAAAGGCACGCTCAGAAATGTCAGTTACAAGCGGTGGTATTCTTAGTGTGTTGTCTACTGGTAGGGGAAAGCTGCTACTTTGAAACGCTGCAATACCGATGTGTTCTACAGAATCAGGGAAGATTAAAGGCGTACCTACCACATTTGTTGTTCCGATGGTCTGATAATTAAGGGTCGGACCAAAGTTTTGGAAGGCTTGATCACCAATATGTCTAAGCCCCATTGGAAAAGGTGTCATATCAGCAATCAACGCATTTTGAAAAGCACTGTTGCCAATATATTCCAAGCTTGCAGGCCAAGTAATGTGAGCCACAGGAAATCTGCTGTTAACTGCTGCACCCGGTACATTGTTAGCAAGCGCATTAAACGCATTTGCACCGATATGGGTGATGCTATCATGCAACTCAACGGCACTTACCCAATACATAAAGTGAAAAGCGCTTGGTGGGATGTGTGTTAAGTTGTTAGGAATGATGATAGGTCCATAAAAGAAGCTACTTTGGAAAGCGGCATCTCCTAAATGGGTTAATGAATCTGGCAAGTGCAAAGTGAGTGACTGGTTATGAGTAGCTAAGCCAACACTTGCAAAGGCTTGATTCCCAATATGTAATAATCCTTCTGGTAAAGGTGGCATTGTTCGTAAGTTAAGCGACTGAAATGCCTGATCACCAATGTAGATGAGGTTGGTAGAAAAATGATTGATATGAAGTAATCCTTGATTGACACCGATGGCGGTTGGATTGCGAAAAGCGCGCGCTTCGATGTGGGTAATCGTATCTGGCATTGTTACCTGCTCGACTTGAAAGCTACTTTGAAACGCTTCTTCGCCTATACTCGTCACGGTAAACGTAGTACCCTCATACGTCACAATGCTTGGAATCGTCACATGAAGGCGCACACTTGTCCAGGCATTGTCATTTGGAACGTTACTGAGTTGGGCTGTACCATTTGCCTCATTTAATCGCCACTGCGTTCCCGCTGGTAGATTAGTCCCTGCTAAAGATGCTACAGGAAGCGTGATTTGGGGCAAGGTGGAAAAATCAAAAGTTTGTATACCTGAGGGTGCTATCACTTCATCAGTTGCTGTTTCATCAGTTGCTGTTTCATCAGTTGCAGCGAATACCACATGAGGCGTTTCTTCCTCAACCTCAGATCCAGTGGCATGATCTAATTCTTCAAGTTCAGTAACATCTGTTTTAGCCACTTCATCTACTTCAATAGGTTCAGTTTCATCAGTGGCTTTAATTTCAGTGACCTCTGTTTCATCTGCTTCTTCAAGTTCAATTAAATATCCCTCATATTCAACATCTGGTTCTGAATAAGTAGGCATGATAACCATCGATACTCCCCATACTAGTGCCACTACTAAAAATCCTTTTAATACTTTCTGAACATTTTTAAATTCCATATCTAGACCCTCTTTTCTATGATGTACGATTTGCGATTTCTGTTCATAAATACCTCCTAATGCTCGTGTTCCATCAAGGTAGAAAAGCCAAAAAAGAGCTTCTAGTTAAAGCTCTTTAATTGCTAATCACAAGCCACATCAGGAGTCCAATACTAATAATGATGACGATGATCATTAGGATTATTGCAATTTTAAGTTCTCTCTTTTTTATTTGTTCATCCGACATGTTCATCCAAACTGCCTCCTGTTAAACAAATTCTTATATGCTAAGCTTCAAAGAAAGTTTCTTTTAATACCACCTCAGATTAAGCACTGAACGTTTCTGCCATACTCCGCAATTGTCTAATCTGTGAAGCTGTCAGCTTAGCATTGCCTAGTAAAGAGGCAACGAGTAAATCTGATGAACCATCAAACATTTTATCAGCTAAGATATCTACTTCTTGTTTCTGAGCTTCTTTTTTTGTAATTAATGCACGACAAGTATAGCAAGATCCCAGTTTGGCAATTAAGCCTTTTTCAATACATCTTCTAATAATGGTATAGCTTGTCGATCTAGACCAGTCTGTTGACTCTTTTAGTTTAATTGATAAGTCTTTAGCGGTCATATCTCCTTCATGCCATAAGATCTCCAACACTTTCAGCTCTGATTCAAAGATTATATTTTTCATCATTTTGCCACCTCAATTTCTTATTTCTACTGTCATTTCCTCAATTAAAACCCCAAATACGACCGATCTAAGTGGTGAACCGCCTATTTCTGCACATGTTGACAAGGTTAATACCCGTGGTAGTTCTTCTTTATCAAAGGGGACATCTAATAGATTTTCTTCCATAATTAATTCGTATAACACATCAAGATCTTCAATTGGTAGATGGTAAATGAGACTGGAAATATCAGTTAAATGTGCACCGATGACTTGGTATATTTTCACTGTGCCATCTGGTAAATATAAATAAATATAAGGTGCATCTGCTACTGTTATCTGCTCTCTTGCAATGGCGTCGATGTCGGCAAACTTACTCCCATTTAACATGTTATGACCATAAATAATCGTATGTAAATCAAAAAATGTTGATGTGTTGTTTTCCTCTAGAAAGATACTTCCTGCCACAGAGTGTTGGCGATCAATGTCTGTCCTTAAATATTCTTCATTTGTTTCTCCTGCTAGTATCGGATAATTAATAACTGTTCCTGGCATGTGTACCCAAGCGACCACATCAGCATTTCTATCAAGCAGTCCTTCCCAGTCAACATTTAAAAATGTGCGTTCACTTTCTAAGTCAAGCAATATCTGGGTATAGTTCTCTCTAATATCAGCGCTTGCTGCTTCAACTTGTAAGTACATGGCACGATAGCTTAGCACCCGGTAAACAGAGTAGCCAAATAACGCAAGGATGACAATCGCACCAACGATGTGAATGTATTTTTTAAGCTTTCTCTTTTTTTCATGTTCTGCTTCATCCTGCTCTCGCAAATTAGTCACATGAGTGTCTTCCCCTTCGGTTTCTATTGATAAAGGCAAGTCCTCATCAGTGGACATAATCGGAGTAAGAAGGAATTTTTTAATCACATAAATGAGGGCAACGCCTAAGACGATGAAGATAATAATGAAAATAATATTATGTTGAATAAAAACAACAGTCTGGCCAAGGAATAAGCTGGTAAAGACAATCTCACCAATCACATTTTCTGCTCGAACGATATCTGTATCGGGTGTTGAGTTATTATCTCCTCTTAACCTAAAGCCACGGTCTCCTGTGTTTTGATAGTTCTCAATCACTTCAATAATGCGGTGTGTCACTGTTGTATTGTTCGGTCTTAAATAAGTAATCACATCATCAACCTCAAGCAAGTTAGGATCAATTCTTCTTGCTACAACAAGTGAGCGCAAGGGAATGGTAGGTTCCATACTTCTACTTAAAACAGTCATCACTGAATGATTCGCAAGTTCTCTAGGGGGTGCATCTGGTTCTTGTAAGCCAAAGAAAGCGAACCCCAACACAGTGGCAATAAGCAGGACATAGAACAAGAGATTACCCATAATCGTGAGTACCTTTTTCTTAGTAGAAGGTGGTTCGGAAGCTTGGAGAACAGATGCGCTGAGTTCTAGCGTTTGTTGTGAGGCTTTCAATTGTTCAATTTCTAGCTGGGCATCTTGTAACTGTTTGAGAAGCACATGCACGTCATCCTCAGGCATTTTAGCATTTGAGTTCAACTTTTGGGCTTCAAGGTATGCCATTTCTGCTAGCTCATCACGATGTTTATTAACAATGGGGTGCATGATGGAACAAAGATATTTAACCCAGTCATAACACTGATTTAACGTTGCTTCATCAGGGGTATACACTTGTTCTGCATGGGTAAGGCTGTTAATTTGAAAGATCGCTTCATTCATCGTTGTACAATCAATACTCACATTACCGATTTCAAAACAAAGTTGAACCACCTCATCATCACATGAAAGATGCATGACTTTTGCACCATGTAAATCCATGTTATTTAATTCGTCCATGACTAATTTTTCTAGTTCCATCTACCTCACCTCCCCTTCGTTAGATCTAGAGGTTGGAAAAAGATTTTCCAACCTCTATAACTTCTAACCTTAATCTGTTGCTTCACGTTTTGTAACTAATTTAACTGCATATACTACAAATGCTGCACCGCTTAAAGCAGTCATTGCTAACCAGAAGCTCATTTGTGCTTCATCACTTGTTTGTGGTGGTCTACTCTGTTGGATGCCACCACCAGTTCCAGGGCCTCCGCCACCAGTTCCAGGGCCTCCGCCACCAGTTCCAGGGCCTCCGCCACCAGTTCCAGGACCTCCGCCACCGTTTCCAGGACCTCCGCCACCGTTTCCAGAGCCTCCGCCACCGTTTCCAGAGCCTCCGCCACCGTTTCCAGAGCCTCCTCCGCCGTTTCCGCCGCCATTACCTGGTTCTTCCTCACAATCACAGTCAGGACAGGTTGGACAATTAGGGCACGTTGGACAATCTGGGTATGTTGGACATGTCGGACAAGTTGGGCATGTCGGACACGTCGGACAATCTGGGTATGTTGGACATGTCGGACAAGTTGGGCATGTCGGACACGTCGGACAATCTGGGTATGTTGGACATGTCGGGCATGTTGGACAATCTGGGTATGTTGGACATGTCGGACAAGTTGGACAAGTTGGACAAGTTGGACACGTCGGACAATCTGGGTATGTTGGACACGTCGGACAAGTTGGGCATGTCGGACAGTCTGGACATGTCGGACAGTCTGGACATATCGGACAGTCTGGACATATCGGACAGTCTGGACATATCGGACAGTCTGGACATATCGGACAGTCTGGACATATCGGACAGTACTCCTCTTCACATGGCTCATAGCGGTTCGTAAAGACGATGTCATCCACTTCAACGCCATCTAATGTAATGACTGGTGGCGCTACATTTAAGCTCCCATCAGGATTTGCCGTCACTGTAAATACTACTCTAAAGGCACTCACATCAAAGTTGAAATCACCTTGTTCTGCTGGAATTTCTTCTCGCACGATATACTCGAACACACCAGGCGCAGTAAAGGTAATATCCCCAAAGCTAACGCGCCCATCTCTCGTTACATAAATCCTGTTTGGATCTGGTGTTGGTGCATCTCGAAGCGGAATCATCGTGAAGTAGAACACTGGATCATCCTCAGGATCTCCGATGAGTACTTTTTCGATTTCAATACCAGGGACATCCTCAGGAATGATGGCTGTATTCAAAATAACAAATCCATCATCATCATCTGGTTCAACTGTTTCAGTCCAACCAGGAATCGGTGCCTCTTCAACAGTATAAATAATGCGTTCACCATTTGCATCATAGCGTCTTGCTCTAAACACATGACGCCACTGACCACTTCCATCTGGTCTTACTGTTGCTACTTGTACGCGTGTTCCATTTGCAAGTAAGTAAACAACAATATACTCAGGCATTTCTACACCTTCTAAATCAGGGTGAATGCTCCATAATTTTTCAATTGGAATGTCAATGTAATCACGACCATTAATAAAGACAGCACGTCCTTCTTCGCGAATCGTTCCAAACTCACCAACAGAAGTCACAAACACATAACCTGGAGGAAGGAGTTCTAATGGCTCTCTCACACGGAACGTTGCACCAAGTGGTAAATCTTCAAACGTGTAACACTCATTAGCACGAAGGGTAAACTCAGCATACAATTCATCGTCAATCCATAATTCAAAATGGAACAAAGCATCAGAATCGCTTAAATCTGCTAATAACTTACAAACTTCAAGGTTTCCTAACTCAGGTGTAACCTCAGGACGATATTCATTCGTAAATGGCGCAAGAATTTCAAAATCAGAAACAATTTGCCCTTCATAAGAGATGATTCCTTGAATAAATCCATCTGTCTCATGCTCAACAACGGTAAAGTTAACACCAGCTGGGATATTTCTAAAATCTAAATACTCTCCTGCTCTAAGATAAAAGTGATGCGTCCACTCTGATGTTGTAATGACATATGGCTCACCACCAACGTAAATGACAACGTCCTCACAAGTTGCATGATCATATGCCACGATATCAAGTGGCTCAGTTAAGTCATCTGTTAACTCCGTTTCAGTCACATCAGTTAGCTCAACATTGAGCGGCTGTGTCAGTGATTCGGAAACTGAACAAACAGGCACACCTTCAAGCGTTAACGTAAAGGTAAATAATTGTTCAGGATCATAATCTTCACCAATGACACGCTTAGAAACAATTAAATCTCCTTCGCCATCCTCATCTGGGTCTACATGGTTCGTAAAAGTTACCAAGTTTTCTCCAGATACCAATTGACCAGTCACACGTTCAGGTGAAGAAATAATACCGTAATAAGAATAATCACGCTCAACGACTTCAAACGGTGTTCCCACTGGGAATCTATCAGAAATCCAACGTTCATCATGTCCAAGATAGAAAACATATGTCCTACCACCAATGTTCACAGTAAACTGGAATTCACGATCAGCAGGATACACCTCACCGATGACATATTTTTCAACAATTAAGTAGCCATCATCAGTTGGCGGTTCTTCTTCTCTTGCGGTATTCGTAAAAATTGCATGATTAGGCGCTTCTTCATCTTCTCCTTGATATTGAATACTTCCTGATGTTCCGTCCCCACTCACGTCAAAGCCGTCAGGGATCACTTCACTCACTTCATAAACAACATCAACAGGTAACTCGTAAAACACTGCCCGCTCGCCATGCCTTAACTCGAATGTGCCACCGCTACTCACTGTACCGCGACGTAGTTCAACACCTTGACCAATCACAACACCTTCCGCATTAAACAACAATTCATAAACAACATACTCATGAGGTCCGACAAAGTCATCGCCATCATAGGTAAAATCAATGCGGAATGTAAACAACTGATTACGTTGCTCTTCTGTCAAGTCACTACCATCTTCATTGACAACGATTTTATCAACGAGTAAATCATCATACAAGCGGCGGTTATACACAACGATGCCGTCGATCTCTTCTTCATCCATGATAAGGACTAAATCACCGTTTTCACCTTCAACGATTGAAAAACAAGTACGATTATCCTCATCGACCAACAAGGCAAAACCTGATGGCGGATGTTCTTCAACTAAGCAATAATTTCCCGGATTAAGGACAAAATTAAAGCGTCCATTCCCATCAGAAATAAAGCTTGGACCAATTGGGTTTCGGTTAGCATCCACTAAAACCTGACTCTCAGGATCCGTGTCCACATTCCATAGCGTAAACTCTGCACCAGGAAGCGAAAGCTGTCCCTCACCATTATGCTCCACACGCTTTTCTACTTGAACTTCCAAATGAGGCACATCCTCATAAGTCGCATTAAAAGCACGTTGCGATATGTTTTCCCATGCCCTTGTTCCTGATAAGCCGAAAATAGCGACTAGAAGAAACAATGGGATTAAACTAAGCCGACGATACATCTTTATATGTTTTCCTTTTTTCCTAAATATATTCAATTTTGATTTCATTTTCCTAAGCCTCCTGTGGAGTTATTATTCTATTTTTCTTGGAACATATAATAGGGGGGAGTATTATATGCTCCAGGAAAAATAGAAGTTCTAACAAGTATTTTATGATTTAAGGAATTTATTCCCTTTAAGGGATTCTAACTCTGATTTTGCACACCCAAAGGACACTAGTAGAGAGCGTTATTTTGTTTAAGTTTGCTAGGAGGGGGGGGCTCCCAACAAACTTAAACAAAATAAAGCTTTTTAACGAGGGACTCGTTTCCCAGTTTAGTCAAAGGGTGTTTTTATTTAATTTTAACATCGTTTCCCGTAAGGTGGTAAGACTGAGAGGAGACTTTAGAATTCATTCTAACATAAACGCTAAAAGTCACTCTCAATCTGATCACCGATAGGGGAAAGGGATAAAATAATGTCTACTCTTCTTCTTCTTCAATCGCTGCATCTGCCTGAGCTAAGTCTGCAACTGCCGAAAAGATACTACGCGCTTCACTTGTTAGATCAAAGCCATCAATTGAAGCTGGTGTAAAGAAGTCACCTTCTACTTCAATGACGTGCTCCCAGCTATCGTTTCCACGATCTGGTAAGTAAATCGCATCAAGTAGTAATGATGTTGCTTCTCCTGCTGGTAACCAACCATTCCAGTAGAACCAGCCGTCTACATCTAAAATCCAGAAGTTTCCAGCTGGGCGACCTAGATTAATCCAATTTGACATGGTCATCACACCAACGAAGTCGTCGTATGAAGCAATGCCAAGGATAATTTGAATTTGGCTGTCTAATGGTAAACCAGCATCATCACGAGCAATATATGGCTCTAGAGTAGCTTGTGCTGTATGTGTAACAGGTCCAGCATTTCTTAACTCTGTTAGTCCAAGCTCATTTACCTCAGTGTAGATCAGATCAGCTTCGTGTGTGTCGCCTGCTGACCAGAAGTTATGTGACCCGTCTCCAGGTCCAGTTTGACGACCATTTGCCCAGAAGTCACGTGCGTGTTCTACGCCTGTTGGGTCAAACTCATCGTAACGCTCATCAGCAGTGATGGCATTAACTGCACGACCAGTCGCTTCTGTCTTACGGAACGCTTCCTCATGTGCAAATAAATCTGGCACAGCTGGGTCGATGATGTGTGCACGGTTCGTTGCTTGGTTGTGCGTTGGCATAAAATACTTAGATTCACGATGCCCTAAATACCAACGAATACCATGACCATCAGGCATATCACCATGTAAGATTGCGATGTCCTCACCCGCTCTTGGTGTGTGCACATCATTTGGCTGCGATAAATAAATCGGCCAAGTTGTTGTGTCATCAATGTTCATTCCTGAGAGCACTGGCTCACCGTTAATTGATAAGAACTCTCTTAAGCGAATACGGACGAACAGTGGCCTATTCCCAAAGTTTTCAGCATACACATCTTTATTATGCTCTCCCGGTCCTTCACCATCATAATCATCTCGAATCCGTCCACCATAGTTGGTATCTTCTGGTTCTGCATCATACCAAGCTGAGTTAAATGCACGTTGCCCAGTTGAAGTCCAAGCGAACGTTCCAGTAAGTAACATGGCAACTACTAACACACCAGCAATAATACCAGCATGTCTTTTAACTGCTACATTCATATCTTTACCACTCCTTTTTTATCATTTTGAAGAATTAATGTATGAGCTATCCTTCTGGTTTTAAGTGATTTAGGGGAGAAAATCACTTAAAACCAGAAACCTAGCTAGATGAGCCAAGACAATCAATACTTGATACCTTAAACTCAAAACAACAACTGCTGTCTACTACATTATACTACAAAAGCTCCAAACTTTATCATTCCACTCATACTTCGTTCTATTTGGCTGAAATCTGTCATAAATTTATGCTAGAAAAACACTTTTTAGTTCAAAACTGTTATTTCTTCATCATCAATTAAATTAAAGTGAATATTTAAATGGCACAATGTGAAAAATAATAGTTCCAAATCAGCTTACATAGGTGAGAGCAACTCTAAACTTAATCATGACACTTCAAAAAGAACGTTAACACTGCCTGAATGATGAGAAATTTTTTTATTAGCTTACTTTAACAAATTTTAGTACAATAATTTCTTTTACTCTCCATTACATTATACTACATCATCCTCATATTTTTACACATCACTCACAACTCGTTCTATTTACCTAAAATTTGTCACAGATTCTGTTCAGAAAAACACTTTTTAAATCAAAACTGTTTATTTTTTCATCAAGGACATGAAGTGCATGTTGTTTAATTGAACAGGTTTTGACTGATTTTATCGACAATTCTAACTTTTTAATTTAGCTCATAAAAAAAAGAAGTCAGGAATAATCTTCTTCTAACCTCCCAAATTATCATTCATATAAAAAAGACATAAAAGCATCACTGCCCAACTACTCTAACACCTTATCTAACTCCTTCAATCCTCTAACAGAAATTAAACACTTCTCCCCATTTTTCATAATTAGCGCTCTTCCCCCCCGGTCAACCATCGCAATATTAGCAATATTCACAATATAAGAAGTATGAATGCGTACAAATTCCGAACTATACTCCTCAATCTCCTTCATTGAACTCATAAAGCCTAACTGGCTACTTTTCAAATGTAGGACCAACTTGTGAGGCTTTGTAGATGTTGTAAAAAACATAATGTCACTAAATGGAATCATTCTTGTTTTAGAGCCGATCTTCATTTTAAAAAAATTCTCTGTATGATTCTTTTCGCTAACATACCGTTTATAGCCTACCCGTATGCAAGTGATGACTCTCCTTTTAATATCGGCAAAATCCTGACTTTTAACAATGTAGTCTAGCGCTTCTAGCTGATGAAAAAAAGTTAGATACATGAGTTCTCCATGGGCTGTAATGAAAACAATTTTCCCCGAAAGGTCGATCTCTCTAATTTTTGAAGCTAAAACGATACCTGTCATCTCACGTTGCAAGTCAATATCTAAAAAATATAAACCGATCGTTTCAGGATGTTTACCTAAATAATCTAAAATATCCTGGGGATTATCTGTCGACAGTGCTAACTCAATATCTAAATCCTCAATTAAAATATAATTTTTGATCGTTTTCTCTAATTTTTCACGTTGCGCTTGGCTATCTTCGCAAATAAATATATGAAGCACTGACAAAACCTCCTATTTGATAAGAAACAAGCATGACACAACTGTCTTTTCTTATCAAAGATAACTATACTTTATCACAAATTGTTGAAAAAAAAAAGTCCTATTCCATTAATTGAATAAAATAGAACCTATTTTGATTGAGTTGGGCGAAAAATTCAGCTTATTTCTTGTAAAAATGATGCCTTGCTAAAAACTGCACATTTAGCAACATTTAGGGTACTCGTTTTCATGTCACTACTCATTGACAATCACGACCTTTTGAAGAAATTGATTGTCCTCAATGAGCGTTTCTAAAAATACATATGGATACTTTGCAATCAATTCATCTAAGTTATTTAGTCCAAGACCACGGTCGTTACCTTTAGTGGAAAATCCTGGCTGTTTTAACTCATGAAGCGGATGAATCATGGGGCGACAAGGGTTTTGAACAATAAAAAGAACATCGCCCATTTCTTCTTTCAATAACCCAATCTGTAGTGTCCCTTCTTTTAATCCGCTCATTTCCTCAATGGCATTATCTAAAATAATACCGATGACCCGAATAAAATCCATCGAATCCATTGAAATTTGTTCAATCAAGTAAGGTGCTTCAAACTCAAACTCAATTCCAAGTTCATGAGCCATCATCAGCTTTGTTATCAAGATACCCTTGATCTCTTTCATTTTAATATGACTCAAGTCATTTAGCCTGAAATGAATATTCAAAATTTTATCAGAAGCAACTTTAATTTCATCATAATAATACTTTTTTAAACTAGAATAATCTTCTTCTTTAAAATAGCTATCCATAGAAATTAAAATATTCTGATAATCATGCTTGAATGCTCTCATACTTTTAAAGTGTGCTTCAAGCTCATTCATATAATTACCCATCGCACGCTGTTCAATTTCTTTTCGCTGCAGTTGAATATTTTTTATGACTGATTTCAGGTAGAAAATAATACCAACAATCATTGCAGAAAAACCAAAAAACTCCATCAAATGATTCACCTCTTTTTGTAACCTATAACAAAAATGGTTCTTGTAAATAATTAGCACAAGCCTGTCTATGGTGTCTATCCTCATTTATGAATAGATGAGGATAAAGTTTCGACAAGATACTCTACTATTATACACCATATTTCAATGCCATGCCTATTTTAATCATAAATGAATTAAATTCTCTAAAATGCTCATCTTAAAATTTAAAAAAAAACGATTTTGAGTACAAAATCGTTCCTAACACTATAAAATATTAACTTTTCAACCTGATCGTCCGCTTATCCAACTCTTTTAATCCCCTCACAGAAATCAAGCATTTTTCACCATTTTTCATGACCAATTCTCTTTTGTGCCGATCAATTGTATCAATATTATTAGCATTAACAATATACGAAGTATGAATGCGCACAAATTCGTGACTATAGTCCTCGATTTCTTTCATGGAACTAACAAACCCTAGCTGACTATTTCTCAAGTGTAGCGTTAACTTATGAGGTTTATTAGAAGTTGTAAAAAACATAATTTCATCAAATGAGAGCATTTTTGTTGTTGAGCCAATTTTCACTTTAAAAAATCGCTCTAAACTTTTTCTCTCAGTCAAGCAACGTCGGTACGCCGTTTGGATACACGAGAGGACTCTCCTTTTAATATCTTCAAAATCCTGACCTTTTACAATATAATCCATTGCTTCTAGTTGATAAAAAAATGTTAAATACATCAATTCTCCATGGATCGTAATAAACACAATTTTTCCGGAAAAGTCTCTCTCTCTAATTTTTCTCCCTAACATAATGCCCGTCATCTCATGTTGTAATTCAATGTCTAGGAAATACAAGCCAACCGTTTCAGGATGCGCCTCTAAATAATCTAAAATATTTTGGGGATTGCCCGTTGACAATATGACCTTCATCGCTAGTTCTTCAATGAAAATATAATTGTTGATCACCTCTTCTAAGCGTTCACGCTGCTCTTGGTCATCCTTACAAATAAATACATGTAACATATGAGCCTCCTTATCAAAATAAATATCTTATTAAATGATAGTATGCTCAAAAATCAACTTAAAAACACTAGGAAAGCTAAAAAAAGCCTTTCTTGTAAGCAAGAGGGATCTATATTCGGGCAGCTTTAATTAAAAAAAAACTACAATATCATATTGTAGGTTCTTGAGTTATAAAAAAATGGCATCCCGGGAGAGATTCGAACTCCCGACCGACGGCTTAGAAGGCCGTTGCTCTATCCAGCTGAGCTACCGAGACATGTAAGAGTTG
>JGI24703J35330_11748336_pt1 | contig 14073 bp, 17 predicted proteins | sample TergutNt197P1_FD_35330 | JGI IMG/M metagenome (IMG submission 35330) | reverse complement strand
TGGCAGGTCATTTCACCTCTTTAAGCAAAGGATGGGTAGCGACGATCTTAGGCTTAATCCGAACCGTCGTTCTAGATTTTGGACTCGTTTTGATCTTACCAGCCATGTTTGGACTTGACGGCGTTTGGATGACCATGCCGATTGCAGAAGGGATCGCCACTTTGCTATCACTGGGCTTGTTATTCAAATTTGGGAAGAAGTATCATTATTTATAGCCTTAGGTATCAACTGATCGTAAGTGAAAATCCGAGCACTAGTTTTTGCTAAGGCTCGGATTTATTGTGCTATCTCGAATTAAAAGTTCAACCGGCAAAATTTCTGTGTCGAAGACGTAGGTCTCATCTCGAATCATATTCAACAGATGATTCACAGCGATTTTCGACATGTTTTCTAAGGGCTGTTTAATCGTTGTCAATTTTGGAGATAGGATTTCAGCGAAAGAAATGTCATCAAAGCCAGCAATCGATAGATCTTCAGGTAGTCTAATGTTATGCAAATGTGCTTGCTCGTATATGCCGACTGCAATCAAGTCGTTGCTGCAGAAAACAGCGGTTGCTTTCGAATCAAAGATTTGCTTTGCGACCCCTTGTCCCCCTTTTTTGGTTAACTCTGATTCAAATAAAAGAACCCTTTTACCAGCCTTTTGCAGAACATCTGCAAAACCTTCGTATCTACGGTGAAGGTTTTGATAACCAGAGAAATCCCCAACAAAGGCATAGACTTCGTGATTCAAAGAAAGAAGGTGTTCAGCCACCTGGCTTCCGCCATCGAAATCATCAATGCGAATGGAGAAATCACTTTGCATGCGACGATTATCCAAGATTAAATACGGAATCGAACGCTGTTTGAGCGAAGGAAGCATCGCTTTGCTCTCTTCGGTTAAACCACAAATAATAAGACCGTCGATGGAACGCCTGACGAGGCTATCGATGTAGCGAGCTTCAAGAGCTAGATCTTCACCTGAGTTACATAAAAAGGTAATGTATCCTGCTTGGTGCAAATGGTTCTCTAGATTTCTAGCAAGTTCAGCAAAAAAAGGATTCGTTATTTCAGGAACAATTAAACCGACGGTAAAACTTTGTGAGGAAACTAAACTTCTCGCCGCATAGTTCGGCTTGTAGCCTAATTTTTCGATGGCTTCTAGCACATCGTTTTTTGTTTTTTCTGAGATTCGCTCTGCTTTTTCGTTGATAACAATTGAAACAGTAGCAGTGGAAACACCAGCTAACTTAGCGACATCTTTAATCGTGGCAGCCAAGATTTTACCTCCTCTACTAAAACCTAAATGATGGGATAAGGTTTTGAAATTATTATCCCATGCTTAGTGTTTTTTTGCAACTAAAAAGAATGAAACAACCTCTTTTTTAAGCTTTTTTCATTGACAGGTTAAACGTTTAACTGATATAATGGAATGAACGAAAAGTTGAAAACACTTTCCGAAAGAAAGGGTGAGAAGATGGTCAAAGTAGTGGTAGTTGGAAGCTCAGCAATCGATTTAGTTGTGACATCAAAAAAGCGCCCTGAACAAGGCGAAACCATTATTGGTGAGAGTTTCAAAACTGTACCTGGTGGAAAAGGAGCTAATCAAGCCGTTGCTGCAGCGAGACTTGGAGCAGAGGCGGTCTTTTTAGGATGCGTTGGTGAGGATGGATTTGCTCAAGATATCTTGGCTAACCTACAGGCGAATCAAGTTTGCACAAAAAAAGTTGAGGAAGTTAACGGGATTGAAAGTGGGACGGCTCACATAACATTAGCAGAGGGAGATAATAGCATCATCGTTGTTAAAGGTGCCAACGACTGGATCACACCGGCGTATGTTCAAAAACATGTGGACGTATTAAAAAAAGCCGATGTAGTTCTTATTCAACAAGAAAATCCAGAAGAAACGGTGGATCTTGTGGTTGACTTGTGCCATAGTTGGAACGTTCCAGTGATTTTGAACCCCGCTCCAGCTAGGAAAGTTAAACAAGAAACCATTGAGAAAGCAACCTATTTAACACCAAACGAGCACGAAGCCAATGTCTTATTTGATACGACTGACTATCGTGATGTTTTAGCACAGTACCCGAATAAAGTCATCGTCACAGAAGGGGAGGCAGGCGTGAGGTATCACGATGGTGAAAAAGAAGTCGTTGCTTTGACGCATCAAGTAGAGGTCGTCGACACAACGGGTGCTGGTGACACATTTAACGGTGCTTTTGCAGTCGCCTTAGCTGAAGGGAAATCTCTGGAAGAAAGTTTGGCGTTTTCTAATCGAGCTGCTTCCCTGTCTGTTACGAAATTTGGTGCACAGGGTGGTATGCCAACAAGAGACGAAGTTGAAAGGCAGATGGTGAAGTAAGATGAAGAAACTGGGAATTTTAAACAGCCACATATCGAAAATATTAAGCGATTTAGGTCATACGGATAAAGTAGTCATCGCAGATGCAGGACTTCCGATTCCAGCCGATGTACCAAAAATTGACCTCGCTTTAAAAAGAGGGGTGCCTAGCTTTTTAGAAGTGATAGACGCTTTATTGGAAGACATGGTGGTGGAAAAGGTCATCCTGGCAGAGGAATTAAAAGAGCACAATGCACAGGTACATGAAGGCATTCAACACTACCTATCAGGCAAAGAAGTCACTTACATCAATCACGAAGGTTTCAAAGTGCTATGTCAAAAAGCTAAAGTCGTGATTCGAACAGGAGAAGTAACGCCATATGCCAACTGTATTTTAGAAGCAGGTGTTTTCTTTTAACGATGAAAAAACGAGAATAAGGATGTGTTAAAACATGAAGCCACTTTTTGCTGCATCACTGATGTGCATGAATTTTTTAGACGTACGTGCAGATTTAGTAGAGTTAAACAAAGGATGCGACCTTCTACATGCCGACATCATGGACGGTCATTTTGCCAAAAACCTAACGCTCTCACCTGACTTTGTCAGAGCCATTAAATCCGCTTCAACCTTACCGATCGATGCCCATTTAATGGTGGAGCATCCGGAACAGTATTTAGATGGATTAATCGACATTGGCGTGGACTATATTTCCCTTCACCTGGAAACGATTAACGTCAATGCTTTCAGATTAATGCGAAGAATTAAAGAAGCGGGCATTAAATTTGGACTTGTCCTTAACCCAGCGACACCGATTGAAGAAGCACAACATCTCCTATCTGAAGTAGACATGCTAACCATCATGACCGTTGATGTAGGATATGCAGGTCAAGCTTTTATTCCTCAAATGTTAGATAAAATTGAACAAGCAAAACGCTTGAAAGAAACGCACGGTTATGACTACATCATTCAAGTAGATGGTGGTTGTGGACCAAAAACTTACCGAGAGCTTTGGGAAGCAGGAGCTACAGCCTTTGTCCTTGGAACGTCTGGTTTGTTTGGTCGTAAGGATACCATTGCTGAGTCTTGCACGTTAATGAGAGAAGAATTTGATGCAGCCATTAAATAGCTAGGGAGGTTAAACCTTATGTCTGTTGTTTTAGGAATTGATATTGGGGGGACTCACGTTAGACTAGGCTTAGTCAGCAAGACTTATGAGCTATTTAACTTTACTCAATTAAAAACCACATCGGTCTTTCAAAGCTCAAGTGCCCTTACTGATTTACACCAGGTGATAAGTAATTATTTAAACGAGTATGGAATGGATCAAGAGGTAATTGCTATTTCCATTGGATTTCCTTCCACCATTGATAAGTCAGGAAATGTGGTTCTTTCGACTCCTAACATTGCTAGCTTGCAACAGGTTAACGTGGTAGAGGGGCTTGCCGAAAGATTGAAACAGCCTATATACATTAGCCGTGATGTCAACTATTTAATGTTATTTGACATCTACGAGCAGGAACTAAATACCACAGGTGTGTTACTTGGCTTTTACTTTGGAACAGGAATTGGAAACGCGATTTTCGTTGATGGGAAACCATTGCGAGGTAAAAACGGTGTTGCGGCTGAACTGGGGCACATTCCTGTGTTAGGAAAAACATCACTTTGTACGTGCGGTAGTATAGGATGTCTAGAAAATTATGCCTCAGGTCGCTATTTAGTCAGCCTAGTGGAACAGGAATTGAAAGACATTGATGTTTCAGAAATATTCACCATTTATGGCGACCATCCTAAGGTCGTGGAATTCATTGAAAACATGGCGACTACCATTGCTTTAGAGGTAACCTTGCTGGATCCAGAATGCATTTTATTAGGTGGTGGCATCTTGCAAATGGAAGGTTTTCCAAAAGAGTTCCTTGAATCACGAATCAAGGCACGTCTGAGAAAGCCGTATCCTTCTGATACACTGGAAGTGATTTACGCCAAAGAGGGTCAAGAGAATGGAGTCATTGGCGCAAGTATTTACGCCCACCAAAAAGAAGGAGAACGATAACCATGATAGCAATCGCAAACGATCACGCAGCGTTAGAATTAAAAAAAGAAATATTAACTTATTTAGATGAATTGGGCTATGCCTATAAAGATTTTGGAACACATGACGACCAGCGTTGCAACTATCCAGAATATGCCTTGTTAGCAGCTAACGCAGTCGCAACTGGTGAATGCGAGCGTGGCTTACTATTTTGTGGAACAGGTGTTGGTATCTCCATTGCTGCCAATAAAGTGAAAGGCATTCGTTGCATCGTTTGTAGTGAACCTTATTCGGCAATTCTTTCGAGACAACACAACGACACCAACATGTTATCCCTTGGTGCTAGAGTCGTAGGTGTTGACCTAGCAAAAATGATCGTTAAAGGTTGGCTTGAAGAGGACTACGAAGGTGGACGACATGGTGTTCGTGTTGAGCAAATTGCTAACATTGAAAACAACGGAACGTGCGAATAACTGTCGGCACAAAAAGCGAGAGGAGGAAATGGTTTGAACATTAAGATGGAAGGCATTCACAAATCATTTGGACCTAACCACGTTTTAAAAGGGGTGGAACTGGAACTAGCTCCTGGTGAAGTTCATGCCTTGATGGGTGAGAATGGTGCAGGAAAATCAACGCTGATGAACATTCTAACCGGCACCTTAACCTACGACGAAGGAATCATTCACTTTGATGGCATCCCTAAAACTTTCAATAGTCCCATTGAAGCAGAAATGGCAGGTGTTACATTTATCCATCAGGAAATGAATACTTGGCAAGACATGACCGTGGTAGAAAACTTATTTGTTAACAAAGAACCACGTAATGCCATTGGCTTGTTAGATACGAAAGAAATGAATCGGCAAGCAAAAGAAATTTTCAGTAAACTAGGCGTTGATCTTCCTCTTCATGAGTTAGCTAAAAACCTTTCCGTTGGAAGCCAACAAATGATTGAAATTGCCAAAGCATTAATGACCGATGCCAAGGTTCTCATTATGGATGAGCCAACGGCCGCTTTAACGGATCGTGAAACAAGCAAGCTCTTTGATATCATTGAGGACTTGAGAAAGCAAAACGTGGCCATTGTTTACATCTCTCACCGCATGGAAGAGATCTTTAAAATCAGCGATAAAATTACTGTGATGCGGGATGGTAAGACCATCGATACGAAGTTAACCATCGAAACAAACTTAGATGAAGTCGTGAAAAAGCTTGTCGGTCGAGAAATTGACGATTACTATCCACAACGAGATTCAGCCATTTCTGAAAAAGTGGTTCTTGAAGTTAGGGGATTGACCAGAAAGAATGGGTTTGAAGACGTTTCTTTCCAACTTAAAACAGGCGAAGTCCTTGGCTTTTTCGGATTGATGGGTTCAGGGCGGACCGAGGTGATGCGCGGGATTTATGGCATCGATAAAGTCGATGCTGGTAGTCGCTACATCAATGGTCAAGAAGTGAAGCTAACACCAGAGAATGCCCATAAGCATCGCATTGGGATTGTAACGGAGAATCGAAAAACCGAAGGACTCCATCTTGACTTCTCCATTCGAGACAACATCGCCTTACCAAACATTGACCGATTATCTAAAGGTTTGGTAAATAAAAAACAAGAGAGTCAATACGTCGATGATCTTATCAACTTATTAACCGTCAAAACAAATAACCCACTTAACCCTGCTAATAGCTTATCTGGTGGAAATCAACAGAAAGTTGTTTTAGCAAAATGGATCGGCTTAAAGCCAAACGTTTTGATTTTAGATGAGCCGACACGTGGGGTTGACGTTGGTGCGAAACAGGAAATTTACAAGCTAATTAATCAACTTGTAAAAGAAGGCGTCAGTGTCATTGTGGTTTCCAGTGAACTACCTGAAGTTCAGGGGATTAGTGACCGGATTGTGGTCATGCACGAAGGGCGAATTTCAGGAACGGTACCAAAAGATGCCACAAGTGAAGAAATCATGACCTTGGCAACAAATGCAGGAGGCAGCAAACATGCTTAAAGATAAAATGTTGAATATTTATGGTAAATTCGGTCCAATGATTGGCCTGATTGTGCTAATTGTTGTCGTTTCCTTTTTGAGCCCTGTCTTTTTGACAGCCTCCAATTTAACCAATTTGTTACGTCAAGTTTCTGTTAATGGTTTAATTGCATTTGGAATGACCTTTGTTATTTTGCTAGGTGCCATTGATTTATCCGTTGGTTCTGTTCTAGCCTTTTCAAGTGCCGTGATGGCTAGTTTGGTTGTTGGTGGCACGCCTTACGCCGTTGCTTTATTTGCGGCTATTCTAGTTGGTGCAGCCCTTGGTGCGATGAATGGGTTGGTGATTACCTATGGTAAAGTAGCACCATTTATTGTAACCTTAGCAACTATGACCGTGTTTCGTGGTGCAACTTTTATTTTTACAGATGGTGTACCGATTTCGGGAATTTCACGAAACGATAACTTGTTTCAATTTATTGGGAGAGAAGAAATTTTTGGGATTCCATTCCCCGTTATTATTATGTTAATGGTTTTTGCTCTCCTGTTTGTTTTACTACATAAAACTCCTTTTGGACGTAAGGTTTATGCCGTTGGTGGTAATGAGAAAGCAGCTAACATTGTTGGGGTTAAAATCACCAAGATTAAGCTACTTGTCTTTACATTATCTGGCGCTTTAGCTGCTTTAGCAGGTGTGATTATTACGTCGCGATTAGGATCGGCTCAGCCTAATGCGGGACTATCTTATGAGCTGGATGCTATTGCGGCTGTTGTCCTAGGTGGAACTAGCCTGTCAGGTGGGAAAGGTCGAATGTTTGGTACGCTGATTGGTATTTTAATCATCGGTGTTCTGAATAATGGTTTGAACATCTTAGGGGTTTCAAGCTTCTATCAAGAAGTGGCAAAAGGGATTGTTATTTTAATTGCGGTCTTGCTTGACCGAAAAGATGCATAAGGGAGTGTGATAATACTTTTTAAAAGAAGTATGATGGGGCAAAGTTAGTAGTAATTGCATCATAAAAATATGAAAAGAGGTTATAAGGATGAAAAAGTTTCTAGGTGTTTTCAGTGTATTGGTATTGGCGTTAGTTTTGGTTGCTTGTAACGGAGACGATTCAAATGGAGATGCTGGTAACGAAGAGACAGATTTCGTTATTGGAGTTTCTCTATCAACGTTAACAAATCCATTTTTCCTAGATGTACAAGCTGGAATTGAAGCAGCGGCAGAAGAAAATAACATTGCCGTTCATGTTGTAGGTGCAGATGACGATGCAGCCGTTCAAAGTGCTGGAATTGATGACCTACTTCAACTAGATTTGGATTTGATCATTATTAATCCAGTTGATGCAGAAGCCATTGTAACAACGGTTGAATACATCAATAACACACATGAAATTCCAGTTATTACATTAGACCGCACAAGTGCTGGTGGAGAAGTGATTTCTCACGTAGCTTCTAACAACGTTTTAGGTGGTGTACAAGCAGCAGAATTCATTCTTGAGCACATCGGAGAAGATGGGGTTGTTGTTGAGTTAGAAGGTCAACCAGGTGCTTCTGCAGCGAGAGAGCGTGGAGAAGGCTTCAACAGTGTAGCAGACGATAGCTTAGATGTTGTAGCTCGTCAAACAGCAAACTGGAATCGAGCAGAAGGGTTAAGTGTCCTAGAAAGTATCTTACAAGCAAACCCTGAAATCGACGCGGTATTTGCTCACAACGATGAAATGGCATTGGGAGCAGTTGAAGCATTACGTGCACTTGGTATGCTAGACGATGTTTTAGTCGTTGGATTTGATGGAATTGACGATGCGTTGACTGCTGTTACAGCTGGCGAAATGGCAGCAACCGTTGCTCAACAACCAGAATTAATGGGACGTATGGCATTAGAGACAGCGTTTGAATACCTAACGGGCAATGACGTTGAAGCTTCTATTGATACACCGTTACAGTTGATTACTGAATAAAAGAGTAGAAATCGAGCGCTAGTGGAAGCTAGGCTCGATTTTTATGTGGTTGAATCGTGGGGCGTCGCTAAAAGTAAAGTAAATGTTGAAAAGCCACGATCACTTTACTATTGAAGGCCGAGCAGTGGCTAAAAGCCAAGTAATCGGTTTTGACAACTCACTTGGCTTTTCCAGACAAACTAGCTCCCCTAACAACCTTTACTCCTCTATCTTAGACTGATGAGTCCGTAACAAATCTGTATAATGCTCCCCTGTTTTTCCAAAATACCAGTGACTTAAAATGGTCAGCATCACAGAAAAGATATAAATGGCAATGGCACAAAAAAACGCCCCAAATTTGGGTACTTTATTTTAGGTTTCTCCAATCCTCTTTGAAAGAAAAGTTTAATGATAAAAAAATTAAAAATCGACTTTAAAATAAGCCGAAGTCTGGTATACTTAATGTCTGGGTTACAAGATAGGCGCGCCTGTGAATCTTAGCATTTTAATGCTTAGATGAACCAGTCCCTTTAGTGGGCAACTTTTGACACCGAGCTCTTGGAGGGCGGTGATGTTTATGGATACTTTGCAAAGTTTGTTCTGGATCGTCGGCATTATGGTCGGATTTATCACAATCATTGAAAGGTTAACCAAAGACAAAAAAAGTAACGGCGCCCTGTCCTCGCAAGATAAGCGTCGTTACTTAATACTATGTATTGGGAGCTAAAAGTTTGCGTGACAATCTTGTAGCCCTTTTATATTGTACGTTAACTATAACATATTGATACGTGTTTGTAAATTATTTAGTCCTAAAGTCGGTTCAAAGGTCGAGACCTTTGGGAAATCAGTGGGATTTTGATGGGAAATACTTGGGAAAAATTTGACACTTTTAAGTCTAAAAAGCATGTTAATATAGTAGTATCCACAGTTGGATAATTTTAAATACAGATCGAAAAGCACGTTCGCCTTACACGTAGGTCGGATGTGTTTTTTCGTTGGTGCAAAAAAGGAGGGTAGTTATAAGGGATTAGTTTAATAGAAGCGGTTTAACGTTTAGAGGAATTGGCGTAAATACAAGCCTGAGACATTTTATCCCAATTACCCCAAAAAATATGGAAGCTTATGAAATACTTATGTAAATTAACAATCCTCGCAAACGCTGATGTCATCACGTTTTGTAAAAAAATGGAAGATTATGAAAGTGCGAAGTTTATGACAAATGTCACTGACTTAAAAATACTAGAATCCCGATACGACAAGCTCTAAGAACATTTATAAAATAAATTTTACCCTAGTTTTACCCTGAATAAAATAAATATCCGCACGTTCTACATGCGGATATTTATTTTATTCTATAACTTACAGGTTAGTCTTCCGATTCAATCGATCAATGTATTTACTTACAGCATTTTTCAGTTCGTGAAAAGGAAGCCAAATTTCTCTTTCGTCTACTTTCTCTTTTACAGCTTCTACTATGATTATCATACTTGGCAATCGTTGATGCTTTTGTATATACTTTTGATGTTCTTCTCTGACTAATTCTAAAATCCATTCTCGCTGGCGCATTTTTAAATGTGACCATTTTTTATTGGTTTGAGTTAAATGACCATTTCTTTTAACATGATTTTTACTCATCAAATTTTATCTCCAAATGTACTATTCCACATTACCAAGTATGATAATCATCAAGACTTCTTTGCCCCTCTAAGTATTCATACATCAATTGAATCTCTTCTTTTTTTAACGCATATTCTGCTAATACATTTTCAATCAATTCCCCTCCAACAAAGTTTTTGAATACCAGACTAAAGGAGAAGAAATTAGCTTCAATTTCATGATGTCTTAGTGATAGCTTAGTATATGCACGCATTAGAGAGCCACCAAGTTCCTTATGCATAACAGCGTGACCGAGCTCATGAGCACATACAAGTTGCTGTCTTTCACAAGATAAATTTTCATTTATTACAATGACATTTTCTCTGCCATCTTGAGCCCAATAACCATCTCTTTTGCCAAGAGGCATAACAAGCACATCTATATCTAGAAATTTAGCAATCTTAAAAGAATCGTATGTTCCAGCTTTCTTAACTAACTTATTAACTATTTCTCTAATTTCATCAATTGATTTTCTCATCTATTCATCCTCTTTTTTAGTTCGATGTATGTTAGGTGTATACTTTTGCTTCTTTTTAAGTGCAGTATGCTCAAATACCTTTTCTAAAGATTCATTAAGGAGGGTATCGTCTTCATCCTCAAATTTAAACAAGTCACGCCCATCCATCATAGCAATTGCTAAGTCATCAGAAGCAAATTCTTCTTTGACTTCCTTGACTTTCCTCTTTATAATTTCTCTATCTTTAGCTGTCAATTCAGCTTTCCAGTTAGGATCGGGGACTAGCTTCAGACCTCTCTCTTCCTTTTGTTCGTCAAGTTTATATTTAATTTCCTCGATTACCTGAATTTTTCGTGATTCATCTAATTTGTTATAAAGAGTTAAAACTTCAGGTTCTTTTCTTTCCCGTTCACGAGGAGCATCAAGTCCCATTAGCCAAGCCTCACTTACGTTTAGGACTCTAGCCAATAAATGTATCTTTGTCTGGCTAGGCTTAGTTATGCCTTTGACATAGTTACTCAGGTCCATTTTACTTAGTTTTCCAAGATGAGTAAAGTTTTCTGCTGACTTCACAATATCGGCTTGCCTTAGGCCGCGCTCTTTTAGAATGGTTTTAATGCGCTCTCCTGTATGTATTTGTATCATGATGGCAACACCTCCTGATCTTATTGTATCTATATTTTAACACATTTTTCTAGAAAAGTAAATAAATATTTACGAAAAGTATTGACAGAAATGGCTTTAAATTATAGAATCAAAAAAGCATGACATTATTTTTTTAGACCCATAGTAAACATTTATTTACTTTGGCTTTGAAAAGCTGAAACAGTAAGACATTATTTTTTTAGACTCAGAGTAAACATTTATTTACTTCAAGTGGATCAATCTACTAAGATTAAAATTTTTTGTAAAAGTTAACTAAATTAAATGTTAATCTAGTAGCAGGTTTTACTAAACAAAAAACTCACGATTTGACATATTTTTAAACTTTTTTAATCACTACGCCATAAAGCGACAAATTTTGCGGGATCAACAAGCTATACTAATCTAAATAATGAAAAATTTCAACAAAAAATGAGAACATAAATTTTGATTAAGTTGGCTATCCATCCCTGGGAGAGTACTTAAATGACGATTTTATTGTTTAGAAGTGTAATCGTACCCCGATTAGAAATTTACTATTGAGAAAGTTTAAGTAGCTCTAGCTTTTTTAGCTAGGGCTACTTTGGCGTGGATACTAATATTTTGTTAGTTTAGCAAATCAAGTAACTAAAAAAATAATCAAAAAGGTTGCAAAAAATCGCAAGAATTAGGCAAATTTTATTGGATGTTTAATGCTATGCTTGAGTATGTATTTATCGCTATAAGGAGGCGGATCAAAAGAGTTCAAGGAATTGGCTGACTCAGACAGAGTCAGCACGGTTTAATGTGTTGAACCGTAATCAGATCAACACTAAAAAATAAATTCAAAGCCTGAATTACGTATAAGGGCAGAGGATACGAATATTGGATAGTACCTATTTTCGGGTACGCAATATAGTAGACCTGTTTTCTTGTGCGCTTCTTTCAGGCTTTTTCTTAACCCTTAAAAGTGACTTTAGACTCTATATTGTGCAACCTTTAAAAGTTTTCCTTTGCCCTTTCTGTGACAGGCAGAAAGGAAGATGAAACATGAAAATCACAATTAAGTACGACCAAGGAGTCAAAGACGCTGAGGTAGTTACATTAGAAATTCAAACGGAGGAATCGAACCAGCTAATCGAGGGGGATTATCAATATCGCTTAAAACGTGCCAAAGAAGGTGAAGTTATCGAGAGACGAACGGCTGAGGAGATCTTTGAGGAACTTAACAAACAAGAGTATAACTCTTGGCAGACACATAACAAGCGACATACGGTTGGGATTTCAGAAGCAGAAGAAAGCGACATGTCTGAGGTGGTGGATCTTTTAGAAGATTCATCACAGATGGAAGCTCATGAAAGGCAAGAGGATTATGAAGACCAATGCCAAAGAATTAGAGAAGTATTGAAACCTGAGCAGGCGGATATGATTATCGCTATTTGCTTGAACGAAGTAAGTGTAAGTGATTATGCATTAAGTATAGGTGATAGCCTCAAAAATGTTTCTAAGAGATTTGTACGAATTAAAAACTCACTACGAGAGATTTTATCTTAAAAGTACTGTATTAATCTTATATATGTGGCAAACAAGGCAGGAGATAAGAAAACGCTTTCTTTTAAGTTTTTTTCTCAAAACGGCGATTTTACCCCTCTCCCACGACCTATTAGTAGAGGGGTTAATTCTCTCGGAACAAAAAACTAAGGAAAAGGAGGAAAAGAAAAATGAGAATCATCGATTCAACAAGAGTTTCTATGGGATGGAATAATCCACGTCAAACAAGACGAGAAAACCAGATCAAAAAAATAGGTATTCATCATAGTGCGACCGCTACAGGTAGTCGTCAAGCCTTTGAAAACTTCTGGCGAAGTAAAGGTTGGCGTAATGGGGGCTATTCTGAAATCATTCACCAGAATGGTGATGTGGAGATCTGTTACGTTCCGACGGTTGTAACAAATGGAGTCGGAGGACATAACACCCCGACCTATAACATCTGTGCCGTAGGAAACTATCGGAAGAATGGTGCACAACCATCAGCAGCTCAAATGAGGAGCTTGTTAGAACGGATCAGGTTCAACATGAACCGATTCAATGTGCCATTAAAGAAAGTAAAAGGTCACAACGAATTCCTAGGACACTTTGCCAACATTTGTCCAGGAATGCGGATGAAAGACATTCGAAATCAGCTGACTAGACCAGCAATACCAGTACAGCCTAATCCGCCATCGGCATCAACGACTCATACAGTACGAAGTGGCGAAACCTTATCTGGCATCGCCAGTCAGAACCGAACCACCGTGGCAGAACTAGCACGGTTAAATAAGCTAGCTAATCCAAATGTAATTCGAGTGGGTCAGGTGTTGCGATTACCAACAAGTCATACTGCTAGTCCAGCACCGACGATACCAACCATCCGAGTGAATGGGCGAGTAAGAGTAAATAACACTGCTAGTACATGGTTAACAGGGCAACCGATCCCATCGTGGGTACGAGGTGAACTATACACGGTTCAACAACTTCGAAACAACAATACAGAAGTATTGATTGGGCGTAATGGTGTAGCAACTGGCTGGATTAGAAGCCGTGATGTAACACCAGCATAGTACTATTTGCGACCGGAACGTCGCTATAAACTATCAAAACATATCGATATGATTTGGCTCTGATCAAGCTATACAAATTGAATAAAGCAACACAAAACAACAGCCTAAAGCCATTAAACATAAGAGCTCCCACTGCAAGGCAAGGAGAAAAAACAGAAAAGAAAACGAGCTTTAGGTTGAAACAAATACGTAGGAAGAGGTGATACCACATATGGAAAACAGATTACTATCTCATAAGGGATACAACAATTTGAATTCATTTAGAAACATCACCGACTCTGAGGTATATTACGGACTGCTTTATAAAGCAGCAGATGTCTTAGCTCACGTCACAAATAACTTCTATGAAAAGAATGACTTTGAAACAGACGATGAAGTAAGAAAGAATGCTTACTTAAAAGCATTGGCGTGCCAGATTGAGTATTTTTACGAAACTGGCCAGACGACAACGACAGGTCTAAATAGTACACCTC
>JGI24703J35330_11748337_pt1 | contig 14091 bp, 11 predicted proteins | sample TergutNt197P1_FD_35330 | JGI IMG/M metagenome (IMG submission 35330) | reverse complement strand
CTTCAACACCATGAAGCGGGATTTGTGACTCTCTTGTTAAACAATGACCAATTTGTTGCCAATTGACTAAATCCTTACTGTGAAAAATCGGCACACCTGGAAAATATTCAAACGAACTGGTTACCAAATAATAATCGTCCCCCACTCGGCAAATACTCGGATCAGGATAAAAACCGGGTATAATGGGGTTTTTGTATGAGCTTTTACGAGTTTGCATGTTGAAACACAACCTTTCGATAATAGTTTTTGATAAACGTCTAGAAAAAATATAATATTTAGATTATAATATTAATGACCTTAATATTTTAATTTTAACGTCTTTTGAATTTTTAATCAATATCTTATTTGAACCAATTTTTGAACAATCTAAAACACATATGAGGTAAGAAAATGTTTTTAACTTTTGAATTTCCACCATTACTTTACTATATTCGTTCTGGGGTAGGGCTATTTGAACCTGGTCGTGTGCACCGCACCAATGAACATTCAGAATATTTTAATATATTATTTGTTTTTGAAGGTACGATAAATATAAAAGAGGAAAATAATGAATTTGTTGTTAATCAAGGAGAATTTTTGATTTTAGAAAGTGGAAAAAAACATCACGGAACTTTGCCTTGCAAGATAGACACTTTATATTATTGGTTGCATTTTGAAGTATCAGGTAAATATTATTATTCAACAGAAAATTATCAAGTTTTAAAAATATCTGATTATAAAAATTTTATCACACTACCTAAAACTGGCAAAATAAAAAACACCAGTATTGTATGGGAGCAATTAAAAAATCTAGATAATCTTCATTCCTATTCTGACCAATTTTTAAAACTTCAACAACAAGTGATTTTTCAACAAATTATTCCTCATCTAATTTTGAAAAAGGATAATTATCATTCTAATCAAATAAAACATATCGCAAAAAATGTTGCTTTATATTTAGAAGAAAATTTTAAGTCGCAAATTTCATACAGTGAATTATCAAACGAATTTAATTTTTCTTCACCCTACTTATCTAGATGTTTTAAGAAAATTTACTCGATAACCCCTCTTGAGTATTTGAATCGTATTCGAATTGAGGAAACAAAATTTTATTTACGAAATACCGATTTAAGTATTGAGAATATAGCTTTTGAAACCGGCTTTAACTCTCACTCTTATTTAACAAGAACATTCGCGAAAGTAGTCGGACAAAACCCAATTGAATATAGATTTCAATATCAAAGTGAGTGAGAACTGTTTTTAAAAATTCATTCTACTTCGACAAAAAAGAGAGCATTTGCAAAAAAAAGCGTGCAAGCTCTTTTATTTTTTTCTGAATTATGGTATACTCTACTTAGTTAATCGAACTAATAAAGTTATATGATTGGAAAGTTGCTTAATACAGGTGGCTTTTGCTTGTCATTAAGGAGGATTTTCATGACTACAATTACTGATAAATATGTAATTCGTGAAATGAATGAAAAACTCGTTTTAAAAACAGTTATTCAAGAAGGTTTAATTTCACGAGCAGGCATAGCTAAACAATTAAATTTAAATAAAACGTCGGTATCGTCTATCGTATCTGATCTTATTGATAAAAACTTTGTGATTGAAACTGGTTCTGGAGAAAGTAGTGGAGGTAGAAAACCGATACTCGTAATGTTTAATCAAAAAGCTGGTTATTCTTTATCTTTTGATATTGGTCCAGACTATATTTCATCATTACTAACTTTTTTAGATGGTAGTTTTGTCTCGGATAAGTATATTCAAAATAAAAATGACTCCGAGGATGAAATTTGCAATCTTATTTTACGAACAATAGAACAATATTTAGATGAAATAGCACATACAGCATATGGTATCACAGGAGTTTGTATTGGTCTTCATGGGATTGTCAACGAAGAACAATTAATATTCTCTCCTTTTTATAAATTAGATACATCTATCATTAGGAAAAAGATTTTCGATTTATATCGTTTAGAAGCAACTTTTGAAAATGAAGCGAATTTGGCTGCACTGGGTGAACAAAAATTAGAACCCGATGCACTGAATTTAGTAAGTTTGAGTGTTAAGTATGGTATTGGAGCTGGAGTAATTTTAAATGGAGTGTTATATACAGGCGCCGATGGTCATGCCGGAGAAATCGGACACTTTATAACTGAAATGAATGGTTTAACTTGCCCATGCGGAAATTCGGGATGTCTTGAAAGATATGCATCTGAATATAATATCTTGCAGTCATTTAAAGAAAAATCGGGATTATCTGATGTTAACTTCATGAAATTTAAACAATCATATTATAATGATAATAATATAGCTATTGAAGTGATGGATAGTTTTATCTCGTATATGTCTATAGCAGTAAATAATCTCATAACAACTTTTAATCCAGAAATAATAATTATCAATAGTCGCATAACAAATCAAATCGATGGAATAGTTGATTTAATAAAACAAAATTTAACTTACGCAGGTCAAGGTAATATCGCAATAAAAGCATCAACAATAGATAGACAAGCAACGCTTTTGGGTGGTGCACATCTAAATAACGTTAAATTTTTAGGGTTTTAATTTTAAGTAATTACTAAAATTAAAGATTCCTCATTTGTAAAACGTTAAATAAAAAAAACTTTGTAAGCCTCATGGACAAAGTTTTTTTTTTATGTTATAATGTTATGACGCAAGGAGTGAAGATAAATGGCAAATGATTTATGTTGGTTAGCTTCAAATAATGGCATTTCTGAATTTGAGATTCGTGGTTCTTCTCAAATACACGAAACAATAAAAACAGAATTAGAAAACAAGACAGAGAAAATTTATTCAAAAAAAGTGATTTTTTCTTTAGTTAAAGATTTAACTGATGAAGAAATACTAGTTGCAAGAGGTAAAGATATTTTAGAACAAGGATATCTTTTAATCGACACCGAAAATACTTTTTACGTGGTGGCTGTTGATGCGAATGGATTACTTTATGGAATGTATCATCTCATCAGACTGCTTGCACAAAATAAAAGTCTTGATGGGGTTCGTATTTTAGAAAATCCATATAACAAAGTACGCATGTTAAATCATTGGGATAATATGGACGAAGCTGATTACATGGGTAGTGTTGAACGCGGATATGCTGGGAACTCAATCTTTTTTGAAAAAAGAGCTATTGTAAAAGATAAAAGTAGAATTGAAGAATATGCTAGATTACTTGCATCAATTGGAATAAACGCTGTATCGATAAATAATGTAAATGTGCACGCACTAGAAAGTAAATTGATTACTGAGGAATTATTACCTGAAGTTGCTGAAATTGCAAGAATTTTCCGTCGTTATGGTGTGAAATTATTCTTGAGTGTAAATTATGCATCTCCGATAACACTTGCCGGAATGGAAACATCTGATCCACTTGATGAATCAGTTCGCTCTTGGTGGAAAAAACAGATGGCAGTTGTATATGACTTTATTCCAGACTTTGGTGGGATTGTCGTAAAAGCCGATTCTGAAGGACGTCCAGGACCATTTACTTACGGACGAACACACGCAGATGGTGCTAATATGTTAGCTGAGGCTCTTGAACCATTTGGTGGTATTGTATTTTGGCGTTGTTTTGTTTACAATTGTCAGCAGGATTGGAGAGATCGTAAAACAGATCGTGCTCGTGCTGCATATGATCATTTCATGCCAAACGACGGTACTTTCAAAGATAATGTTGTCTTGCAAATTAAGAACGGACCGATTGATTTCCAGGTTCGTGAACCACTATCTCCTCTTCTTGGAGCAATGAAAAACACGAATCAAATAATGGAATTCCAAGTTACCCAAGAGTATCTCGGTCACTCAAAAGATATCGCGTTCTTAGTCCCACAATGGAAAGAGTATTTCGCATTTGATACTTACGCTAAGGGAACTGGGTCAACAATTGACAAAATCGCAAGTGGACGTTTATATAACAGACAAAACGGTGGAGTAGTTGCCGTAGCGAACATTGGTAATGATACTAACTGGACTGGACATAAACTTGCTCAAGCTAACTTCTATGGATATGGTCGCCTAATTTGGAATCCATCTTTAACATCAGATGAGATTGCAACAGAGTGGATTGAACTTACATTCGGTCAAGATGACTCAGTCGTGTCAAAAATAAAAACAATTCTTTTAAATTCATGGCCAACATATGAAAAGTACACTGCTCCTTTATCAGTTGGATTTATGGTTCAACCTCATTTACATTACGGTGTTAATATTGATGGTTATGAGTACTCAAAGTGGGGAACATATCACTTTGCAGACAATGTAGGTATTGGTGTTGACCGTACAAAAGCAACAGGTACAGGTTATACAAATCAATATTTCACAGAAAATGCACAAATGTATGAAAATATCGAAACATGCCCTGATGAATTATTACTATTTTTTCACTTTGCTCCTTATACACATGTTTTAAAAAATGGTTCAACACTTATTCAACATATTTACAATACACATTTTGATGGTGTCCAAGATGTTGAACAATTTATAGCACAATGGGATACGCTAGAAGGTAAAATTGACGAAATTAGTTTTGGCAACGTAAAACGCAGGCTGCAGATGCAGTTGTCTAATGCTCTTGAGTGGAGAGATCAAATTAATACATATTTCTATCGTAAATCTGGAATTGTTGATGAACTTGGAAGGAAAATATACTAATGAGAGGCTTCTTTAGTTTAGATGGTACATTCTATAAATTTGGTTCAATTCTAGCTGATATCTTTATGGTAAGTTTTTTATGGTTAGTCTTTAGTATTCCTATCATAACAATTGGGGCAAGTACATCAGCAGCTTACTATGTTTTCACGAAGAGAGTCGATGGGAAAGATTCTTATATTATCAAAGGCTTTATCAGTAGTTTTGTGAAAAACTTGAAACAAAATATTATTATTACTATAATATTATTTGCAATTTCATACGTACTCTGGTTAAATTTTCAATTATTAGATTATTCAAATTTAGGAAATTTAACTTTCGTGGTGCAACTAGGGTTAACATTCGTATCCTTCCAATTAATATTAATGACGATGTACATATTCCCAATTATAGCTAGGTTTGAATCTACTATAAAAGATGCGATGAAAACTTCTTTGAAAATTGCCAATAAACACCTATTTTTTACGATAAGTAACTTTATTATGTTACTTGCAATTATTATCCTCATCGAGCTAGTACCTTTTCTTATAATATTTATAATAGGAATCTATATATACTTATCTTCATTTGGTTTTGTTAGACTCTTTAAAAAATATAATGAGAAATTTTAAACACAACGAAATGCACAAAAGTAGAAAGGTTTGATAAGAATGGAAAGTATAAATGTAAATAACACTCAAATTCCTGAATTCACAAAAAGAAAAAGAACACCTGAAGAGCGCAAGAGTGCTCGAAGAGGTTATTGGTCTCGTCACTGGGCACTATACGTGATGTTAATTCTACCTATGACATTCTTCGCAGTATTCAGTTATTGGCCAATGCAAAACATTTTAATTGCATTTACGATAAACAACCCTCTTCAAGATATTTGGCAAATTATTGGTAATGGTGGTTGGGTTGGGATGGATAACTTTGTCCGCGCATTCCAAACACCACAATTCTTAAACGCTGTTCGAAATACTATAATGTTTAGTCTATTAGACTTAGCAGTAGGATTCCCGGCTCCAATTATTCTTGCAATATTAATTAATGAGTTAAAAATGGAGAAATTCAAGAAATTTACTCAAACAGTTTCTTATATGCCTCATTTTCTCTCATGGGTTATTGTTGGCGTTATGGCTCTTCAATTATTCTCTCAAAGCTCAGGTGCTATTCCTGCAATGCTTTATCGTTGGTTTGGTGTGAATATTGATTTCTTAACAAATCATACAAATTGGATTATCACGAATGTATTATTCGCAGTTTGGCGTTCTATTGGTTGGAATACAATTATTTATCTAGCAGCTATAACTAGTATTAGTCCTGAACTTTATGAAGCAGCAGATATTGATGGTGCTTCACGTGTTCGGAAAATGTGGCATATTACTTTACCAGGTATACGTCCAGTAATTATTACATTATTTATCCTAGCTTTAGGGGGGATTATGAATGCAGATTTAGCGCGTTTCGAATCAATGGGGAATAGTCTCGTTCGTCCTGTTGCTGATGTTATCCCGATGTTTATTTTTAGATGGGCACTTCAAGGAAATCAGCATGCTATGGGTACGGCTATCGGAATTATTCAATCATTATTTGGTTTGTTCCTAATTCTTGGTGGGAATTTCCTCATCAAAAAATTAGGTGGAAATGGTATTTGGTAATAAAACAAAAGGAGTAATTAATTATGAGTAAAAAACATTATAAAAATAGAAATACAATCGGTGATTATTTAATTATGTTCCTAATGATAATTTTAATATTATTATGTATCTTACCAATAATGAACGTAGTTTCTTCATCACTAAGTGATACAAATGCATTAATGCGTGGGGACGTTTCGTTTTGGCCTGTTGGTTTACATTTTGACGCATATACGCAATTATTTAACGATGGACGTTTTATGCGTTCGATGGTCTGGACGGCAATTTTGACAGTTATCGTAGTAGCTATAAATTTATTTATGACGACTATTACAGCCTATCCTTTAACTTATGATTCATTAAAAGGTCGTAAAATTATCACTTTCTTAATAATCTTTACGATGTTATTTGGAGCAGGTTTAATCCCAACTTTCCGTTTGTTTAGACAACTAAATTTACTACAGAATCCTCTTGTATTAATCATACCTGGATCACTGAGTGTGTTTAACGTAATATTAATGCGTAATTTCTTTATGGGTATTCCAGATTCATTAAAAGAATCAGCTGAAATTGATGGAGCAAGTCCAATGGTAATTCTATGGAGAATTTTTATTCCATTATCACTACCATCATTTGCTACTATTGGGTTATTCGTAGCTGTAGGTCGTTGGAATGGATTTATGGATGCGATGTTTTTCTTAAACCAAGCACCGCAATGGCATCCAACACAAATGATATTATTTAATATTCTTCAGGGAGCAGTAAATATCGATCCTTTAGACCCTGGTGCTTCAACTCCTCCTGGTTGGGGACCTGTTATTCGAAGTGCGGCAGTAGTAATCGCAATGGTTCCAATATTATGTGTGTACCCGTTTATTCAAAAGTACTTTGTAAAAGGTGCCACTCTTGGTGCAGTAAAAGGATAATTTAAAATCTAAGCTAAAAATCTCAAACCCTATTTATTAGATAAAATCTAGTTTAATAAATAGGGTTTTGTGCTAATTAAACATTTAACTCATGTCAAAATATGAATTATATTGTAAAAAAATAAAAAGTTTGTTAGTACACTAGACAAACCATAAAAAATGTGTTATAATGTTATTTATAGAAGTGATGAAAGCGTAATAGCAATAACATCATTTCTAAAAAAATAAAATTGCCATAAGGCAGAAGGAGAAAGAAACATGAAAAAGAATAAACTGTTCTTATTACTTTCAATCGTTGTAGCAGCATTTGTTGTCCTTGCAGCATGCGGAAACAACAATGAACCAGAACTAGCTACAACACCTCAACCTGGAGGAAATGAAGTAACTCCAGCTCCAACACCAGAATTACCAACTGCAGATGAGTTTGGATTAATCGATGGGCGTTTCCCAGAGACAGTTACTATTTCAGCATTATTATGGCAAAGAGATAACGATCGTATGCCTGTTATTACTGATTCAGATTGGGCTATTTGGATTCAAGAACAAATGTTAGAAAGATATAACATAAATGTTGAATTTGAATCTATTGGGCGTTGGTCTGAAGGAGCTGACCTTTCAAACTTAATCGGTTCTGGAATGGCACCAGATGTATCATTTACTTTCAGTCAACCAAATATAGAGTCATTCGCAGCTTGGGGTGGAGTTCATGATTTAGCTCCTCACTTAGAACGTTATAGACCTTTACTTGATAATTTATATGGTTTCTTAAATGATGATCTTGATCAATTAATCTACCACAACCAAGATCCAGAAACTGGAGAATTAATCTCTATTACTGGTAGAAATGCTGTTCACGGACGAGTTAATACTTGGATTCGTGAAGACTGGTTAAATGCTTTAGATTTACCAGTACCAACAACTTTTGAAGAATTCGAAGCTGCATTATATGCATTCCAAGAGCGTTCTGATGAATTAGCTGGACTATATGATTCACAAGTAATCCCGTTAATCGCTGGTCAAGACGTTGCATGGGATATGCAAACATTAATCGAGTCATTTATTCCAAGCGCAGTTACTCCAGAAGAGTGGTTTGTTTATGGATTTGATGATCGTCGTTTCCACTTCGAACCAGCTGTAAGAGAAGCTGCACGTGTTTTCAACCAGTGGTTTAATGATGGTTTAATCTGGCAAGATTTCATCGTACAAGAAACTTCTGCTGGACATGACCAAGTACGTTTAGGAAACGTTGGTGCTTTAACAGGAAACTGGGATATGCCTTTCCGTGCTGGTGAAGCTTTCCAAACTACTATGCAAGAAAACTTAGGACCAGATGCACGCTTTATTCCTATTCAGCCATTCTTAAGCGATAGCGGACAAGCTCAGTCATTCATTCCTAACCCAACTGACCGTTTCATTTTCTTACCAGCAACTAATGAAAATATCTTAGCATCGTTAATGTACTTAAACTTCATGACTAGTACAGATACTTTATTAAATATCCAATTAGGATTTGAAGGTGTTCACCGTCAAACTAATGCTGATGGAACTATCACAATTTTAGCTGAGAATGATGATCACTCTTGGCCAGATAATGCAGTATTTGCAGGTGGATTTAACTTTGATATTGCATTATTATCTAATGGTGTTTCTGATTTAGATATCTTATTCGCTTCTTATCCAGGAATTCCTGGAGATGACGTTGAAAATGCTCGTAACACAGCATTAGCAAACATCCGTCGTTTCCCATCAGTAAGCGTTCGATCTAGAGAATCTGAAGAAGGTATGGGTGAGGTATTACGTGATGCTCGTGATGTATTATTACACACTGTTATCGCGGCTAACCCAGCTGATTTCGATGCTGTTTGGACTGCTCAATATGAAGCATACTTAAACCTTGGTGCACGTGCTATCATCGAAGAGCGTGCTGAAGCATGGGCTGAATCAGGAAACTAATTTTAAAAATTAATTTTCTGTAAATTATAAATAGGTATAACTTTAACTAGTTATATCTATTTTTTTTTATTTAAATATGCTATAATTTATTATAGAACTTAATATACACGATAGACAAAGTCTTTAGGAAGGTGTTAATATGAATAAATTATTAGCAAATATATTTAATAACGGTATGGTTTTACAACGAAATAAAGATATTTTGTTTTGGGGAAAATCTAAACCTAATTTACCGATTACACTCAATTTTAATAATAATATTTATACGACAACAACAGATTCAAGCGGTTATTGGGAAATTAACAATCCAGCTATCCCCGCAGGAAATACTTATATATTAGAAGTAACAGACGGGCAAATAACACAAACCGTTAACAACATACTCATCGGTGACGTATGGCTTTGTTCAGGGCAATCTAATATGGAAATAAACATGCTTAGAACAAAAAGGATGTTCGGTGAACTAAACAATACAGTAACGAACCCAAATATCCGAAAATATCACGTACCTATGAATTATAAATTTGACGGACCAACTGACGAAGTTCCAGAAACAGAGTGGATATCTGTCGAACCAGGACAATTAGAAAAATTTAGTGCAACAGCGTACTTTTTCGCAAACAAATTATATGAAGAAACAAAAATTCCACAAGGAATCATTTTATCAGCGCTTGGAGGTACACCGATTGAAAGCTGGATGGGTCGAGATTTATTAACAGAATTTCCAGAGTTGCTTAATAAAGTCAACTTATGTAACCAAGCGGGATATATGGAGCAACGAAGATTTGAAGGTCAAAAAATCACAGATCGCTGGTTTGAGAATATATCTAAATTTGACCGCGGTCTAAAAGAAAACTGGCATCTACAAAATCTAGATGATTCAAGTTGGAAAACTATCGACCTAGATATTCCGTGGGACGAAATAACCGATCTAAAAACAGTGGGAAGTGTCTGGTTAAGGAATGAAATTGTATTAACAAAGGATGAAGTAAATAAAAAAGCTGATATTATATTAGGAACTATAGCTGACGCAGATGAAGTATTCGTTAATGGAACTCGGGTTGGTGGGACAGGGTACCAGTATCCGCCGCGTGACTATCAAGTAGACAATTTTATAGAGGGTAAAAATCTAATTGTTATTCGCGTACTAGCAATAAATGGGACTGGCGGATTCACGCATGGTAAAGAGCATAAGATATTGTTTGAAGATTTTACTCAACTTAATATTACGCACAACTGGAAATATAAACGCGCTTTAACATGCGCACCACCAACCGGGGGCGCACCGTTTTTCCAAAATACACCGACAGGAAACTATAACGGGATGATTGCACCATTTCATCCATTCCCAATTAGAGGAATCGTTTGGTATCAAGGAGAATCTAATGCAGGTTCACCTGCAGGCTATAATAAATTATTAAAAAGTCTAATTACTGATTGGAGAGAAAAATGGAATGATAAAGAACTTCCTGTTTTCGTCGCACAACTTCCAAATTGGAGTCCAAAAGGACGACTTACAAATTGGGCTCTTATGAGAGACGAGCAGTACAAAATTTTAGAACTTTCAAATACGCGCGTAGCTATTACTTACGATAGTGGTGAATTTAATGATCTTCATCCTCTAAATAAAAAAACAGTTGGTGAACGGTTAGCACTTGAGGCATTGTCACTTGTTTATGGAAAAAATATTATTTCAACGAGTCCTTCGTTTTCTTCTTATGTGTTATCTAAAGAAGAATTAATAATTCATTTTAACACATATTCGAGTTATCTTACGACTTTAAGTGACAACGTTGTACACGGATTTTCCGTTCATATAAATGATATTGAGATTCCGGTTGAAGCAGCAATTACGGGGGATTCTGTAATTATAGAATCAGATATATTAGATGTTATAACTGATATAAGTTTCGCTTTCAACGATGATCCTGATATTGCGAACTTAGTTAACGAAATTGGTTTACCTGCAGCACCATTTAAAGTCGCAATTAAGAGAGACCGAAAATGAAAAGAAATAACAATAATAAATACAGTCTCATAAACAACAATAAGAACAACCCTAATCAAATGATCCTAATGCAAAAAGTTATCTCTAATTTGTACTTTTTCACTATCGCTTCAATGTATTTTATCATAAGCATCTTGCCCGCAATCTTTTGGCTTGTCACCACCCAAAATTCACCACTCGATATCATCGCAATCGGTTTTATTTTCCCAGGACTCGCTGCACTTGTAAGTTGTAATCTCAAATTTATCGAGTCTGGTAATGATATCCAATTTCCTGTAACAAAAAAATTCATCGAAGGTTACAAAAATAACTTTTTCGATGTTATAAAATTTTCATTTATCGTTGCAGTACCGATTTATCTCATTCTTGCAAACGTCAACTTTTTTGGTGAAGACACGGCAACAGGAACCATCGTTTTAAGCACAATTTTCCTCTCAATTTTAATTTTAATCACTACATATAAGATTTTAGTTGTGACGAAATTTTCATTCAAAACTTTCGATTTGTTAAGAGTGGCTATTTATTGTTTAATTATGCATTTTACAATTACATTGAAAATTCTAGCGACTTATATTGCGGTATTTTTCATATGGCCATGGCTCGGAGATGCATTGTTTTTATTTTCCACTAGCGTAATAAGTTATTTTATAATTAAAATTGCTTTTCCAATATATGAAGATGTTTTCCAAACTTACAGCAAAGAAAATTAATATAAAAAGGGGTATTAACTATGCAATCTCTAAAGAAAGTATACGAAAATTTATTTTTAATCGGAAATATTTACACACCAAGAATGCTTGAAAATGAACCTTTAAAAAAAATGATGTCTGAACAATTCAGTGCTATTACCGCTGAAAATATAATGAAACCAATGTTGATTCAACCCTCTTTAGATAATTTTATCTGGGACGCAGCAGATAATATGATGGAATTTGCTGAGAAATATGATTTTGATGTTATTGGTCATACACTTGCATGGCATCAACAAACGTTACATTGGATTGATGAAGAAAATACGACCAGAGAAGAAGCAATCGTACTTTTACGAAATCACCTCTCACAAATTTTAACACGTTATAATGGAAAAATAAAAGCCTGGGATGTTTTAAACGAAGCTTTTGAAGATGGAGTCCAAGAAGATACAAAACAGTGGCGTAAACATTTACGAAATACTCCGTGGTTGCGTATGATTGGTGAGGATTATATTGAGATTGTCTTTAAAATGGCACGTGAACTTGATCCTTTTGCGAAATTATATTATAACGATTACAATCTGAATTACCATCAAAAACGTGAGGCTACCTATTATATGGTCAAAGAACTACGCGATTCCGGTGTGCCAATTGATGGGATAGGTTTACAAGGACATTATCACACTAATACACCAATATCAACTGTTGAAGAAAGCTTTAAACTTTTTAGTACAATCGACGGGATTGAACTCAGTGTGACTGAACTTGATGTCACGGTAACTGGTTCTGAAAACGGGTCTTTTTTGTCACTAAATCACGAAATCGAACAAGCCCAATATTACGCACAGTTGTTCATTATTTACAAAAAATACGTTGATTTTATTAAGAGGATTACATTCTGGGGAACCGATGATTTAACAAGTTGGCGTGGTGAAAGATTTCCAACAATATTCAATTACGATTATTCACCGAAACTCTCGTTTGATGCCATTATTGATCCAACTACATTTTTACAAAATTATCCTCTAGTTGAACGAGATACTACACAAACAGCAATCGCGACAAAAGGTACACCAGATTTAGAAAATGATTCAACATGGAACAAAGAAAACTCGATAGCTATAAACCGTCAACTAACAGCATGGGAAGGCGCAACCGCAACCGCAAATATTATGTGGGATGACGCAAATCTATATTTTAGCATCGACGTAAAAGACAACACTCTTCAAAAAGACGACTCTGTTGAAATATACTTAAGCCTAGATAACTCGAAAGAAGATGCTTATGGGTTGAATGATTACCATATAACTATCACTTCTGACAATGTGGTTAACTTTAATGGACGATCTACTTGCAACCTAACAACTAGGACTTACAAAAAAGACGACGGGTATACTATCCAGGCTCACCTCCCATTTGATGACCTAGTTGCAGGTAAAATACTCGGTCTTGACTTGCAAGTAAACGACATTAATAACCGGGGAGAACGTCAATCAAGCGCGACATGGAATAATTTTATCGGTGGACTTGAACATTCAAAAGCTAGTTTTGGGAATTTATTATTGTTTGAGTAAAAATTAAGTAAATTAATTAAAAAAGATAGGAGAAACTTAATGTTATTATCTCGTGAATTAAAAATTAGAAAACAAAATATCCTTGGAATACTTTTATCTCTTAGTGGATTTATATTTCTAATAACTTTATTGACTCTAAATTGGTTAAATTATTACTCTGGGTTAGTAGCAGTTATGTTATTACTTTTTGGTGTAATTCTCAGTATCATTGTAATTTGTTATATGGAGATCATTTTAAAGGGAGTTACTCTTATTTTGGCAATTAAAATAATTCTGATTTATTTAATAATCATTAATTCTTCGATGAATTTAGTGAGTCAACCGATAATACTATATATCTTTTTGTCGATTTTATATCTTGTCGGAATCATTTTATTTAAAATTGGATACAACGAATACTATTAGTACATTTAATTATTAATCGAAAGTTAACAACAAAAATTAAAACTCTTAAACTTGTCTAAATTAAACTAAATTTATAATATTAAAAGATGTTATGTCATATAGACATTCATCTTTTAATTTTGCTTTAAAAACGTCTAAAATATCTTTATAAATTCTTCATTTTGTGGTAAAATAGACTTAGTAAATCGACCTTACAAAGGTTATATAAAGGATAGTGAAGAACATGAAAATGACATTACGTTGGTACGGTCCAGGATTTGA
>JGI24703J35330_11748338_pt1 | contig 14094 bp, 8 predicted proteins | sample TergutNt197P1_FD_35330 | JGI IMG/M metagenome (IMG submission 35330) | reverse complement strand
TCATTGGATAGCTTGATAGATCAATATCTTGAATGATTTCAGCGACAACCATTCGAGACGTATAGTGGGATTCCACTAATGCCGTCTTAAATTCTGCGGTTTCCACGATATAAGCCACACGATCTTTTGGATGTTCTGGTGAAATCGGTACGTAAGCCGCTCCGGCTTTTAGCACACCTAAAATACCGATGATCATCCATTGGCTTCGGTCAAGGAGTAATCCGATCTTATCTTCTGGTTGGATATCGTAGCTTTCAATTAAGTAATGAGCCAATTGGTTGGCTTTCTCATTCAACTCAGCAAAGGTTAAGCTCACGTCTTGGTAAACAAGAGCCGTCTCGTTCGGTTTAGCTGATGCTTGTGCTTCGAACACTTCTACGGCGGTTTTATTACGTTGGTACGAGACATACTGTCTTCCTGTTTCCAAGCTAACCGCATCTAATTCTGCGGTGGTCATCCAAGAGAGATCTTTGACGATTTTCTCAGGATTAACAGCAGCATCCCTTAAAATAAGCTTCAAGCGCATTAAAGCATCTGCGATTTCTTTTTCCGAGTATTTGGCTGGGCTGTAACCGGCTTCTAGCTTCAAGGTCTCCCCTTTATAAGCAGCTAGTGCCAAGTCGTAGTTAACTTCTTCGCGGTTGCCTTCTAGGTGTAGCTCTAAACCGTGTTCAGGCTGCTCCCCCGTTAAGTAGTTCTCGAAAACAAGAATACTTTGGATCAAATGAGCACCCGCATTGCTTAGTTTCTGAATTTCAGCTAAGTCGTAATGGTCGTGCTGGCCACTTTCTAAGGCTTGGTTTTGCAGTTGCTTTAATAAGCCACCAAAGGTTAATTCATCGGTTGTCTGAACACGAATTGGAATCGTATTAATAAACAATCCGACCATGGTATCGATCCCTGGCAAGTCACGGTCACGACCAGAAACAACCTTACCAAAGACAGCGTCTTGTTCACGGTTCATACGCCCGAGTAAGATTCCCCACGCTGCTTCAACCAAGGTGTTAATGGTCACACCATAGGTGCTAGCCACTTCTTCTAATTTCATTGTTTCTTCTTTTGTTAACTCAACGTGAGATAGACGTCCGAGACCTTTTTGGGCCTCATCTGGCGTTCCATGATCTGGAATAATTCCCGACCCTTCGTAGTCAGCTAAAAGGCTTTCCCAATAGGTACGTGCTGGATCCACTTCTTTTTCTTCCATAAAGCGCACGTAATCGCTGTATTCTTTTTGGTGTGGGAATTGATTTTGTAGGGTGGAGGTGGTTAACCCTTTCGATAAGTGATCGTAGAAGGTTAATAATTCGTTCATTAAAATCGACGTACACCAACCGTCCATGATGATGTGGTGGAAACTCATCATTAAGCGGTAGTCGTTCTCGCCTAGCTTGATTAGTTGTAAGCGAACCAACGCATCTTCCTCTAAGTCAAAGCCATTTAAAACGTCTTGTTTATAAAGGTCTTTTAACTGCTCTTCTGTCACTTGTTGACCCGTCAAATCAAGGATCGTAAACGGTGCTTTACGCTGCTTTAACACGACTTGACGTGGCTCGGTCACGTTTTTATGAACAATGCTACTTCTTAACACTTGATGACGGTTCATTAGTAGCTCAAAACTTTGCTTCAACCAGTCTTCCGATAGGTCAGATGTGACTTTAAAGGTGGTTTGAATCACATAAGAGGTCGAGCTTGGGTCAAGGAGTTTATGATACAGCATCCCCTCTTGCATGCTCGTTAAAGGCAGGATATGCTCGATGGCATAGCCTTGTCTCTTAAACTTTCCTTCTACTTGACTAAATTTCTCATGATTCCAAGAAAGCTCACCAAAATCAGAGGCGGTATGGATAGGCTTCATAACCGTTTGACAATGAGCTAGAATATTGGTCATTTGCTCCTCTATCGCTGCTTGGAGTTGCTGAATGGTTGCTACTGAATACTTGGCTCCATCGTAATTAATGGTAACAGCAAGCTTTCCTTCCACAATCATGCTATCGATGGTTAAAGCTGTACCAAAGGTGTTGGCCTCTGATACTAAATCGCCTGTCGGCATCTCACTCGGCGTAAAGATCCCCTCTTCGCCACCAGTAACGAATTCACCTAAATAATTGAAAGTCAAAGTTGGTTGACGACCGGTTAATAGGTCATCACCTAAGGATTTTAGAACGCCATACCCCATCCCACCATTTGGCAGACGACGCAGAGTTTCTTTAACGGTAATAATGTCCTGATCTAAAGCTTTGTTAAGACCCTTGACAACCATTGGATACACACTGGTAAACCAACCAACGGTACGGTCGATTAAAACAGGCTGGTTAATGTCTTCCCGTCCATGACCTTCCATGTTAACTGAAACCACGCTTTGATCGCTAATCGCTGCAACCCCACGGACAACCGCCGTTAAGAGTAGATCGTTTAATTTAGCACTGTAAGCCTGCGGTGCCTCTAACATTAACGCAGACGTTTCTTCTTTTGTTAATTCAAATTTCAACGGTGTTGTTTTTTCTTCTGCCCCTCCATCAAATGCTAGGTTCCCTGTTTCGACGTGAGCTTCCACGTCTTTCCAGTAGGACATCTCCTGACGTAGACCCTCACTCGTTAGATAGCGCCCTAACGCTTCGCTCCAGTCTTTAAAAGAGCTGGTCTTTTGAGGGAGAACGATTTCCTGATCATTAGTGGTCAACTGGTAGCTCGTCATTAAATCTTCAACGATAATACGCCACGATACCCCATCGACCACTAAGTGGTGTAAGCAGAGGAATAAATAGTCTTTTTGGGTACCTTGATAAAGCCCGACCTTAAATAGCGGACCTGATTCAAGGTTAATACTGCGTTGTAAAGCATTTGATACTTTCTCAATTTCAACAGCCAGTTTAGACTCGTCTAGCCCAGTAAAATCATGGATTTCTAAATCAAAATGCGTATCTACCTGATAAGGGACAATTTCTTGCACCTGACCGCGATAAATGCCACGTAACATGTCGTGGTGTTGGACGAGAGCATTTAAAGACGCCTTTAAAGCCGACGCATCGATTCGCTCTGCTGATTCAAGCATCATCGCTTGATTAAAGTGATGCAGATCTGGTCCGTCGTTTAAGATAAAGTCTTTTTGAACAGGGGTTAAACAGGCAAGGCCTGTTACTTCGCCTTGGTCAATTTCTAACCCTACCACTTTTTCTAAGGTTTTAGCAATGCCACGTGGTGTTTTATGCTCCATGATGTTACGAACATCCGTTTGGAAACCAGCTTCACGTAATTTAGAAATAATGCGTATTCCTTTAATGGAATCCCCACCGAGTGCAAAGAACCCATCGTCAATACCGACCTGGAAATCGAGACCTAAAACCTCTTTGAAAATCTCACATAGTACAACTTCTTCTTCTGTTGTCGGTGCCACATATTCTACCGAGGAATCAAAGCTAATCTCTGGTAAAGCACGCTGATCCAGTTTTCCATTTACTGTCAATGGGAATTCAGTCATATGCTGATAACCAGATGGAATCATATAATCAGGAAGCTTCGCGCCAATTTCTTGATCTAAGATCTCTTGCGAAATTTCAATTTCTGCTACATAATAAGCACCAAGGTACTGGTTGCTTTCTTCGCCTAGCGCCATCACATGAACTTGCGTAATGCCTTCCACATCTAATAAAGCATTCTCAATCTCTGCTAACTCTATGCGATATCCACGAATCTTTACTTGGAAGTCACTTCTTCCATGGTATTCAATCGTTCCATCTTCTAGCATACGGACTAAATCGCCCGTGTTATAAATGCGCTCGTTCCAACCTTCTGACTTCTGAGCGAGCGTCTGGAATGGGTTAGGAATAAAGCGTTCGGCTGTTAAATCAGGTTGATTAACGTACCCTCTTGAGACCCCGACTCCACCAACGTAAAGTTCCCCAATCACACCTTGAGGTACAAGGTTTTTATTAGCATCTAATACGTACAAGGTCATGTTCTGTAATGCTTTACCAATAATCGCAGGGTTGGTAGCATCTTCAAACTTATGCATGTTTGACATAACCGTGACTTCCGTTGGCCCATATAAGTTCATAAAGCGAATGTTTAAATCATTGATTTTGTCAAACAACAGTGGATTTAAGGCTTCTCCACCTGATGCTACACCTCTTAAACTTGGGATAGAAGCGATGTCAAACTGTAGTAGCATGGACGGCGTCATATGGATATAAGTAACTTGATGCTTATTTAAATAAGCCGTAAACTTCTCCGGTTCCATCCACAGGTTATCTGGACTTAGTAACAGTTCATGACCGTTTAGCAGTGCAAGATACGTTTGTTCTACAGAGGCATCAAACACGTAGTTAGAGAAAAACAGAATGGTTTCTTCTTTTTCTAGTCCATAACCTCTTTGTAGCGCTTGAGCTAGGTTATTCACTTGATGATGCTCAATCATGACACCTTTTGGTTTACCAGTCGTTCCCGAGGTATAAATCACATAGGCTAAGTTGGTTGACTTTAAATCTGTTTTTGGATTTTCGGTTGGATAACCCTCTAAATCAAGATCTTTTACTACCGTTGGTTTTGTGATACGTAAAGCATAGTCTTCTTCTACCAAAGTTGTGACTAACTCTGAGTTTTCTTCCATGTATGAAATACGATCTTCTGGGTGTGCTGGGCTCATTGGGACATAAGCGCCACCTGCTTTGAGCACTGCTAATGTGCTCACAATCATCCACTCACTTCGATCAAGTAGAAGTCCTACTTTGTCTTCTGGTTGGATCTTAAATTTATCAATTAAATAATGAGCCAATTGGTTGACTTTCTCATTTAATTCTTTGTACGTTAAAACCACATCGTTATAGATGAGCACTGTTTTATTCGGGTTTTTAGCAACCTGTTCCTCAAACACATCTACAATGGTCTTATCGTGAGGATAAGCTACATAGTCTTTTTGATAATCGTTAATTAAATAAGCGTATTCAGTCTCACTTAAAAGCGTCATGTTTTTAACTAGTGCCGATGTACAAGCTGTCATTTGTTCAAGCAAGTAAATGAGTTTCTCGTGCATAATTGAAACAGCTTCTTCATCGAAAACCGTTGGTAAAAATTCATAGTTAAGCTGGAGAGCATCAAGCTCCACCCCTTCTTCGTAGATAAAGGCTTCTTCACGAATATGAATCGTTAGCGGTCGCATAGACTCTTTTGGCATGAGCCAACCACCTTCGATAATGGTTGGATAATACTTTTCTTTAAGATCAGCACTAACTTGAACAGAAATAGAGAAATCATCTAACCCATTAACATTTTTTGTACTTTCAATGAGATCAGAATGAGAGATTTTGTAGTGGCGCATTAAGCTTGACGTTTCGGATTTAACCTGTCCTAAATAGTCTAGGACAGTTGCTGTTTCATCAATATCAACAATGAGAGGTAAAGCACGAGCGAAAGTAGATAAAATACCTCGCTTCTTACGGTTGCTTCGTCCATGGAGGGTGGCGCTAACAGCAACAGAAGAGTTATTTGTCATTTTCGATTTGTATAAAAGAGCAGCACCGCTAATAAGCCCAGTGAGGGTCACATCATTGGCTTCGCAATAAGTCGTCAGTTTATTGGCTAAAGTTGAATCAATACCAGCCACGTAGTTGGTAGTGCGAAGTTGATCTGGATTGATCTTTCGGGTATCTGCTAAAGCACTTCCCGTATAGTTAGCAATTTTTTCCTGCCAAAAATTTCTGCTTCGATCACTTCGTGTACTTGTTTCATAAGCTTGCTCTTCTTCTACACAAGCATCTAACGTTAAAAGTGGTTGGTTACATTCACCGGTTTTAAGTAAGTCGTGAAGTCCTTCTGCAAACAAGTACGACCCAATTCCATCGACGATCAAGTGATGACCAAAAAAGCCGATATAGACGTCGCCATCATCTGCCACATAAATGCTTATCTCATATAAATAGCTATCCCAATCAAAGAAGCTTTGTCCTGCTTTTTCTTCAAGTATGGCATGGATCTCGGCTCGACTACCTGAGCTCATTAAAACCGGTGCTGGTTCGTCTACGTAGTAGCGATTCACTTCCTCCCTCTCTTTTTTCAACTTCATGCGAAAAGCCTCGTGAGTAGCCATAAAGACTTCTACTAATCCTTTTACATCATCTGCTTCTCGCTTGCCAACGTTGGCAAAAATCCCAACGGTTGGAATGCTCGTTTTGGGGTAAAAATACTCAATGGTGAGTATCTCCTTTTGTGCTTCCGACAAATTTGACATTTAAAAATCCCTCCATACTGCTGCACAGCTCACAAACTCATTTCAACTACATCTGTTTGACAAACTCCATTAATTCTCGGGGGGTCACTTCGTGAATGACCATTTTTTCCTCACGACTGCATACTGACAAGTAGTAGTCCTCTTGGAACAAGCAATGCTTAAGGTGTATGTCCTCTTGAACTCTGGAGCCATCTTGAACTTTAATGGGCTCTCTCATCAAAACAGAAAAAGAATCCAAATCAGTTGAAAGACCTGTTCCAATATACTTAACGTAACTCTCTTTGAGGGTCCACAATTGAGTAAACCTTCTCACACGCTCTTTCTCATCAAACACTGCTGTAATATAAGCTTGCTCAATACGAGTAAAAGCATGTATGGGAAGGTCACCTTGGTCAAAATTAATTTCCTCGATGTCTAATCCAATCTCTGTTTCTATTTCACCATAAGCAATCACAACCCACTTCCCTGAATGAGAAATATTATAAGAGAAATCAGACATCCCAGCCAAAGAAGGCTTGCCATAGGCGTTACGTACAATTTCAACATCTAAAATTGTTTTTTTTGTACGCAAAAAACTATATTGTAATAACAGTTCTGACAAAACACAGCGTTTAGCATCATCTAAAAAAACAAACTGATTTGCTAATAACTGTCTTTCCGTTGACACTGCACCTTTCAAAAAGTGATAAGCACCATCGTTAATCGCTGTTATATCAATATAATTTAGAACTAACATAATGTTCCTTTCAACACTCCTGCTCCCCCTTGTAAATCTTGCATCTAAGTTTTTGATACAATAGATTAATTTTAACAGAAATTGACGATTTTCACCAGACCTAAAGACGATAAAATCACACTTTTACTCTCGTTTTAGCCAAAAATAACTTCGTGATTTTTTTCTCTGTTCCGGGGAAGGAATTCTTGTTCAAAGCGGGCAAAATTTCTTGCACGCTTTCTTAAATATTGTAACATATTTACAGGCTTCTGAACTTTTTTTCCTTTAAACGTCCAATTTCAGTCATTTTGTGTAATTTTTCTCCCCTTTATCCTTGATGGTACAACAAAGACAGCTCGTGCGTAAATATGCAAAGCTGTCTAACTTTGAGGATTATTTAAATGCCTTTTTCAATTTTTCCCACATGGAGTCATTCTTATCCTCCAGTTGATCGAATTCTTCCAGCAACTCTTTCTGACGGGCATTAACCTTTTTCGGAATAACAACCTTCACTTTCACGTACAAGTCGCCGTAAGTTTCACGCCCAACTTGCTTTACACCTTTACTACGCAATCTAAACTCAGTTCCTGACTGGGTTCCAGCAGGTACTTTCAACGAAACACGGCCATCTAATGTTGGTACTTCAATTTCATCTCCAATCGTTGCCTGAGTGAAAGTAATTGGTACTTCACAGTGTAAATCTTTTCCTTCTCTTGTGAAAAAGTCATGAGGTTGCACACGGAACACCACATATAGATCTCCAGTTGGGCCTCCATTTGTTCCAGCTTCTCCTTGAGCCGATAACCTAATTTGCTGGCCATGATTAATCCCAGCAGGAATGGTCACTTCTATGGTCTTCGTCTTATTAATCGTTTTGCGACCGTGACAAGTATCGCATTTATGCGTGACTTCTTTCCCGGTACCATTACACGTGCGACAAGTCGTCTGGGTTTGAATACGACCTAAAATCGTATTTTGAACGCCAATAACCTGTCCGCTACCGTTACAGGTACCACACGTTTTGATGTCGTCTTTCGAGCGAGCCCCTGTTCCCCCACACTTCGTGCACTCTTCTTCCCGATTAACGGTAATTTCCTTTTTCGCACCAAAAACAGCTTCTTCAAAAGTAATGACCAATGCTTTTTCTAAGTCATGGCCGCGACGGGGTGCGTTGGCACTACGACCTCCGCCACCAAAGCCACCACCAAACATCCCACCGAACAAGTCTTCAAAACCACCGAAACCGCCGCCACCAAAACCACCTGCACCGTTCATGCCATCCATACCAGCATGGCCAAATTGATCGTAAGTCGACTTTTTTTGTGGGTCAATTAACACTTCATAAGCTTCTTGAATTTCCTTAAACTTTTCCTCAGCCCCCGCTTCCTTGTTCACATCCGGATGATACTTCTTAGCGAGCTGACGGTGAGCACGCTTAAGCTCTTGCTCCGTTGCGTTTTTACTAACCCCCAATACCTCATAATAATCTCGTTTCGCCAAAACGTCCACCTCCTTATCTCTTCACTGTCATAACCAGCAAAAAGTCAAAGTCAATTAAGACCCTGACCTTTTACACTACACCAAATTTCAATACCGCAACTAAAGTCAATCCTATGACCATTAAACGGTGATTGTTTAGCATCGATTATACGTAATTGATGCTGAATAATTACCTAAGCAAGCGGTAGCGCTCAGGTGCAAACCGCGAACTTCGCTTAAACTTCCGTATATTCTGCATCGACTACGTTATCATCCGCTGGCTTCTCAGACGTTCCGTCCATATCAGGCTGTGTACCGCCAGCTTCTCCTGCAGCTTTTTGATACGCACGCATGGCCACTTCTTGAGATGCTGTTTCAAGAGCTGTTTTCTTCTCTCTAACCGCCTCAATATCGCCTGAATCTAATGCTTCTTGCAAAGCAGTTGATGCACTTTCAATGTTTAGTCTTTCATCTTCTGTCACTTCTTCCCCTAGATCTTCCACGGCTTTTTTCGCAGCGAAAATGATTTGCTCCGCCTCGTTTTTCAATTCGACTTCTTCTTTTTTCTTCGCGTCTGCTTCTGCATTTTCTTCTGCTTCTTTTACCATGCGGTCGATTTCTTCGTCCGTTAAGCCGCTACCAGAGGTAATGGTAATTTTTTGTTCTTTGTTGGTTCCCAAATCTTTGGCTTTAACGTTAACAATTCCGTTAGCGTCAATATCGAAAGTTACTTCAATTTGAGGCACACCACGTGGTGCCGGTGGAATGTCTCCTAATTGGAAACGTCCCAATGTTTTGTTATCCGTTGCCATTGGACGCTCACCTTGCAAGACATGAATGTCTACCGCTGGTTGATTATCCGCCGCCGTTGAGAAAGTTTGTGATTTCGACGTTGGAATGGTCGTATTACGCTCGATTAACTTCGTCATCACCGATCCCATGGTCTCAATTCCAAGTGATAATGGCGTTACGTCTAGTAATAAAACGTCTTTTACGTCCCCTTGCAAAACACCTGCTTGAATGGCTGCTCCCATGGCAACCACTTCATCTGGGTTAACCCCTTTAGATGGTTCTTTTCCTAATTCTTTCTTAAGTGCTTCTTGAACCGCCGGAATACGGGTTGATCCACCAACTAATAAGATCTGATGTAAATCATTTGCCGTTACACCAGCATCTTTAATCGCTTGACGAACTGGCCCCATGGTACGCTCAACAAGGTTCGCTGTCATTTCATCAAACTTAGCACGTGATAAGGTCTTCTCCAGGTGAACCGGTCCCGCTTCGTTCATGGAAATAAACGGTAATGAGATTTGTACCGATGCGATGCCTGACAAATCTTTCTTCGCTTTTTCCGCTGCATCTTTCACACGTTGCATGGCCATTTTATCAGCTGCTAAATCAACACCTGACTCTTGCTTGAACTCCTTAACAATCCAATCGATGATCGCATCGTCAAAATCGTCCCCACCGAGCTTATTATCTCCAGCGGTCGCCAATACTTCAAAAGTGCCATCAGCAAGTTCTAGGATAGAAACGTCGAACGTTCCTCCTCCTAAGTCGTATACTAAGATGGTTTGCTCTTTGTCTTGTTTGTCCATTCCGTAAGCTAGTGCTGCTGCCGTTGGCTCGTTAATGATACGCTTAACATCTAGTCCTGCAATTTTACCAGCGTCTTTTGTCGCTTGACGCTCAGCATCGTTAAAATAAGCCGGTACCGTAATAACTGCCTCTGTCACTTCACTTCCTAAGTATGCTTCAGCGGTTGCTTTTAAGTTTTGAAGAATAATCGCTGAAATTTCTTGTGGCGTAAAGTCTTTTCCTTCCACGCTCTCTTTGTGGTTCGTTCCCATGTGTCGTTTGATCGACTGAATGGTGTTTGGATTGGTTACCGCTTGACGCTTTGCCACGTCTCCTACTTGACGCTCGTCGCCTTTAAACGCCACAACCGATGGCGTCGTACGTAAACCTTCTGGGTTGGCGATAACTTTCGCTTCCCCACCTTCCATTACTGCTACACATGAATTTGTTGTTCCTAAATCTATTCCAATCATTTTACTCATTTTCATTTCCTCCATAATCTCAATTCTAATTTCTACAGTTATACCGCCTAAACGGTGATTGTTCGGCATCGATTATTTATAATTGATGCTGAATAATTACCCAAGCAAGCTGGCAGCGCGGTAGATTCTAACACAACCTGCGCTTAAAACTACTCGCTAACCTTAACCATCGCTGGTCGGATCACACGATCCTTTAACTTATAACCTTTTCGCATTTCCATTAAAACCATACCAGCTTCTGTACCTTCCACTTCCTCTTGCATGACCGCCTGATGGAAGTTTGGATCAAAGGGTTGACCCTCAGCTTCAATGATTTCAACCCCCTCATTGGTCAGCGATTCAATAAATTGCCCGTGAATCATTTTGAATCCTTCTAAGAAATTTTTCATTTCTTCGTTTTCAACCGCAACTCCCAACGCGCGCTCAAAATTATCAAGAGCCGGCAAGATCGCAGTAGCTAATGACTGTGAGCGATACTTATTATCTTTAATGCGTTCGTCGTTTAGACGGCGTTTAAAGTTCTCTAAGTCCGCTTGATTTCTCAGAAGTTGATCGTTAAGTTCTGTGATTTGACCTTCGTAATACTCGATCATCTCTTCGACGGTCATTTCAATGTCCCCTTCTTGGAGTTGGTTTTCATCCTCCTGACATTCCCCCTCGCAACAAGTTTCTTGTTCTAGTTCATCTTTTTCTTCATTCATCGTTCACACCTACTTATATAAATCGCTCATTAGCTTTGCTACGTATTCCAGCAGTGGAATAATCTTTTGATACTCCATTCGCGTTGGGCCTAGTAGCGCAATCTTCCCTTGATCTCGTTCGTTAATCTGATATGGCACGGTGATTAACGTGCAATTTTCCATGGCTTTCACTTCGTTCTCCGTCCCGATGCGAACGGTCAATCCCATTTCAGATGGTGCCGTATCAATCACATTAACAATGAGATCATCTTCAATCATCTCGTATAACGTGGATACAGCTTCTAAATCAGTGAATTCCGGTTGTTTCAAGATGTTCGACTTCCCACTAGTCATGGACTTATTTCCATCCAGAGAGGACGACAGCAACTTTAACATGGCATACAAAATTTCCTCTTTATAAGAAACGTATTCCAGTAGTTGATTTTCAAACCCTTCAGCTAACCGATGCTCAACTTCCGTAACTTTAACGCCAACTAAAAGCTTGTCTAAGGCTTTGATAATGGTCTCCATTAGCCCAGGTGAAACCCCTGTCGGAATATCAACCGTTGTATTCTCCACATGTCCCCCATCGGTAATTAAAATAAGAACCGCTTGAGTATCAGACAACGGAATAAACTGAACCTTTTGGACCGTACTTAAATCCCTGGACGGACCAAGCAAAATCGACGTGTAGTTAGTTAAGCTAGACAGCATTTTGAGAGCCTCTTTAATGGCCACTTCACGTTCTAACTGTTTCTGAGAAACCAATTGATGAAACTTCAATGCTTCCGGAATTTCTGTGTCGTTTCCCTTATCCACCAAATGGTCCACATAGTACCGATAACCTTTGTGACTTGGGATCCTTCCAGAGGATGTGTGGGTCTTTTCAATAAAGCCAAATTCTTCTAAATCAGCCATCTCGTTACGGATGGTCGCAGCGGAGAATTGTAAATGGGCTTTTTTTGATAACACCCTGGAACCGACCGGCATTGCCGTGGCAATAAATTCATCAACAATGGTCTTTAACACTAGGTTTTGACGCTCTGTTAACATAGACGATCACCTCGTTTAGCACTCATCAAGGCGAAGTGCTAATTTGTATTATACACACTTTTATTAGCACTGTCAACCATCAAGTGCTAAAAGTGCCTAAAAAATAAACTGCCCATTATGCAGGCAGCTTATACATTTGTAGATCATTTTCGATAAATGTGCATTGACTTTTCCCTACTTGCATATTATAATAATGTTACAGCCGAAGGAGTTCTGTTTTAAGTCTCCGGGAAAAAAGTTCGTCACGGATTTTATTCGGTAAGCTTTCAGTCTACATTACGTAGGCTGTTTTTAATTTTTACGTAATTATCAGAGTAATAGCAAATTTCATTCAGATTGTCACGCATCTCTTGTGATACTCCAAGTTTAGAAATCCAGCGCACTGCTTTCTTGCGTTCTGCGTTACTAAGCTTTTCGTTACGATAGATACCACAAGTCAAGTAAACTGTTAAAGGTTTTAAATGAAATAAGTTATTTCTTAAGTTGTTCAATTCATTTAGCCGACGTTTCCCGTCGCGTTTTAAAAAAGAATAACCATCTATCACTTTGAGATAAACATCTTGGCGATGGTCATGCATCCAAAAAACAAGTCGCTTCGTTTCGCCAAATGTTAGCTGAGCAACATACTCCCATGTTTGCTCACCATTGTAGGTAGAAAAAGAGGCGTCTTTTCTATCTCTAATCTGTTTAATAAGTTGTATCAGTTCATGTCGTTGGCGACGTGTTAGTTCTTCTTTTTCCATCAGACCACTTAAGTAATGTGATACTCGGCTATTAATGGTACGCTCAAATTCAAGTAAATTAGCAATTAGATGTTTATAGTCTTTTATCCATTTCAAAATAGTCGCACCACTCTTTTAAGCTAGCGGTTTTGTACATCTTTAAATTAGGTTCGAAAAATTCAGCTTGCTTGATTTTGCTACAGTTAACAAAATGGTGGTAGCTTTGGTCAACTAGAAGCTGTTCAACTCTTTCCAAATCACGATGGCCAATCATTAGTGATTTATCAATCATAAGATGCTTGATTTGCTCATCCAAATCAAAATAAGTATGCATTGAACCACCACCTTTTACTGTACTTGATTATACCATTTTTCGCCTTGTTTTGATAGGAAATTCCAACAAAAAATGACGCTTCATCAAAGAAACATCATTCGCTACTTATTTCTATTTTAAGCTTCACCTAGGGAGCTATTACAAATACTTCCCCGTCATCGACCGTTCACATCCCAAAATCCCAGCTGGTGGACCTTCGTATAAAATTTCTCCACCACCAGAGCCTCCTTCTGGACCTAGGTCGATTAACCAATCGGCTTGACGGATTACGTCTAAGTTGTGTTCAATGGCAAGTACCGTATTCCCTTTCTTTACCAGCTGATCAATGATTTCTAACAAGTTCGCTACGTTGGCCATATGAAGCCCAGTGGTTGGCTCGTCTAGGATATAGATGTTACCCTTCTTATTCAGCTCTTTGGCGATTTTTAATCGCTGGCATTCCCCACCAGATAAAGTCGACAGTGGTTGACCAAGGGTTAAATAACCAAGTCCCACGGTTTCTAAATATTTCAACTTATTGCGTACGTCTTTCGCCTCAAAAAATTCCGTGGCTTCGGCGACGGTCATCTCCATAATCTCGACGATGTTCTTCTCTTTATAGAGGTATTGCAACACTTCAGGCTTAAACCTAGTCCCGCTACAGGCACTGCACTCTACTTCCACCGCATCCATAAAGGACATGTTTAACTCCACAAAGCCTTTCCCGTTACAAGTCGCGCATCTCCCTTCGGAAATAAACAACCCCGGGGCAAGCCCTGAAACGCCGCCTGTGGGCGTTTCCCCCTTCGGGCGGGGTATTAGTGTGCCTGCTAATCAAAGATTTTCAGT
>JGI24703J35330_11748339_pt1 | contig 14125 bp, 10 predicted proteins | sample TergutNt197P1_FD_35330 | JGI IMG/M metagenome (IMG submission 35330) | reverse complement strand
GGGCTCTGCACCCAAACCCCCTCTCGCACGCTTCGCGTGCTGGCCGGGCGGTCTGCCGCTTCGCGGCACTGGCTTCGCCGGGGTGTGCCCGCAAACTTTTTGAAAAAAGGCACGTAAACACGTGCCTTTTTTACCTCGCTTTTCCTTGACAGGTTTTTGTATGCATGATACTTTAATTTGGGTATTGAATACATAGAGGTTGGGAGGTGGATAGTTTGATAAATATGGATTCACTCATAGAGTACTCTAGTGCGAAGAAGTATAAAAAAGGGACGGCTATAATAGAAGAGGGAGCAGAAAGCCCTTATAGTTTTTATATAATTTTGAGCGGCTCTGTGAGGGTTGTGAAAAATTACAGCAAGTATGACCAAACAGTGGTGGCAGTACTTAGTTCGGGGGATTTTTTTGGTGAGATGTCACTTTTTATGAAAAAGCCTCGCACAGCCACTATTGTAACGGCGGAAGACACTGTTGTTTTAGAGATTACGCAAGATAATGTTTATGAAGTAATGAAGCTTAACCCACATATATTTTGCAGTATTATAGAAACCCTGTGCAAGCGTATAGACGATTTGAACGGCAGGGTACGCTCTTTGGGAAATAGGTAGGTGATGTTTTGAGTGAAAACGAAACTGTATGGTTGTCGCGCCTCTATGCCTATGTCGCATATAGAGGGGTCGCGATATGGGGGGAATACATCTTGTATGACCGTAGAGTCTCGGGATAAGATTATTGTAATAGATGCAGGTAGCGGTCTTTTGCCACTTGGAAAAGAATTAAAGGCATCTCCTGTTAATATTTTAATTAGTCACTTGCATCTGGACCATATTATAGGGCTTGGGGTATATGGTCCTGTGTGGGGCAAGGATAGTAATGTGAAAATTTTTACTTGCTCGCGAGACGAACGTTCGTTGAAGGAGCAGATTTTTGGTGCATTTGTGCCGCCGTATTGGCCCAGTTCTCTTGTTGCGGCTTCGGGGGCAGAATGCATTGCTGTAAATAGTGGAAATTCATTCAACATCGACCATTTTACTATTACGCCTTTTTTGGCTGAACATCCGGATAAAACGCTGTCTTTTCATATAACGGATGGGGATAAGAATTTTGTTCATTTATTGGATAGTGAAATAGAAAAGATGAGCAAAATTGCTTATGAGGAGTTAATGGCATTTTGCAATGGTGCAGATTTAGTAGTTTTTGATTCGGCCTATGCCAAGGAAGATTATCATAAACTAAAGGGGTGGGGGCATTCCACCGTGGAACAAGGCGTACTGTTTGCACGAGAGTGCAAGCCAAAGCGCATGGTATTTTCTCATTTTGGGCAAGATTACAGCGATGAACAAATAGATAGCTGGGCAAGCTTTTTTGAGAACGAGACTTATTGCGAATTTATTTTGGGCAGTGAAGGTATGGAAATTGTTATATGATGGGGGAAGATAAATGAGGAGACGGATAGTTTCCGTTATTCTTGCCCTTGTTTCAGGGGTGCTGGTGTTTGCATTTTTTCCGCGAGAATCAGAGCAGACCTTTATTATTAGGGGGGAAGCGGAAGCTGTGGCAGTTACAGCGGCTTCGTCCTTAACGGGACTGTGGAATCCGCAGAGTGTTTTCGATGAACTTTATTATCCGATAGGTATCGCACTGCTGGGTTCTCATATTGTTGTGGCAGATTCTATGTGCGACCGCGTTCAAATTTTAACCGATGGCGAAAATATACGAATAGGAAGGCCGGGGAGATACGGGCTTTCTTATTATTATGCGGGCGCGTTTATCGATGGTTTTTTAGAGCATTCTATGTTTATGAAGCCTTCGGGGGTTTTTGTTACCGAAGATGAGGATATAATCGTAACCGATTCCGGGAATCATGCAATCAGGCGTATCCGCGGCGAGTTTGTTATTACAATAGCGGGCAATGGAACACCCGGTTTTCGTGATGGAGTCGAGGGTGTGGCATTGTTTAATGAGCCGCGTGCCGCTGTAAAATGCGCCGATGGTTTTATATATGTAGCCGATACTATGAACCATGTACTTAGGATAATTTCGCCATATGGCGGGGTAAGCCTGTTTGCGGGCGCACCGAACGAAAGCGGTTTTCATGACGGCGATTTACTGGATGCGCGTTTTTTTGAACCTTCGGGGCTGTATATCACCCGCGAGGGCGTTTTGTATGTAGCGGATTCTGCCAATCACGCAATTAGGAGAATCGAAAATGGCGTAGTAAGCACCGTTGCCGGGCGACCCGGTGAACCTATACGATTTTCGGATTATTTCACAGGCGGATTTGTTGACGGAAGCTTAGACGAGGCGCGGTTTAATTTTCCGCGTGATATTGCGTTATTGCCGAACGGCTCTATTTTGGTTGCGGATAGTTTAAACCATTCTATACGGATGATTACAGATTATGAAGTACGTACGCTGCTTGGCGGCGGCGAAGGCGGACACTTCCATTATACTACTGAAAATTTAAGGCTGACCCGTCCGGAGGGCATAGCAACGGATGGCGAAACTTTATTTATATCGGATACGCTGAATAATCGCGTGGTAACTTTGCCCCTTACCGATAGGGTTTTGGCGGGGCGACCTTCTCGTAATGAAATGCTTTCCTCCACCGGGCTTACCACAAATTCCAGATTTGCCTTCCGTGGGGATGTTCGTGTTTTTATTGGCGACGAGAGGATTGATATTGGAAGGGTTGCGCCTTGGGTTAGCGGGGAGTCTGTTTTTGTTCCCATGCGACCTGTTTTGGAAGCCCTTGGCGCAGTGGTAGAGCTTGACGAACGTTCGGGAGAGCTTTTTATTGGAATAGACGATACTGTTACGGTTTTGTATCGCGATATAGATTATTTTATTATGCGTGGCGTTATGGTAACGACATTGAGCGAATTTAATCGCTTATTCCCCTACACTGTTGAATGGTTTCCGGAACTTAGCCTAATTACCGTATATGTGCCGTTTGATTTGAGGTGATACCGATTGAATAAAAGTTTAAGGATTGTTTTACCCGCTTTACTGTTTTTAATTTTTGTGATTACCCAGCATTTTGGCTGGTTTTCGGCTATTAATTATATTATACACGATAATGTTATGGTTTCTTCTCGCGCACCTTCCGATGAAATTATTATAGTTGGCATAGACCAGCGCACAATTAATGAAATAGGTACATGGCCCCATCCGCGATTATATGTAGCAGAAGCAATTGAGCGGCTTTCGGAGAATGGCGCGGCAGTTATCGGCGTTAATATTTTGTACAGCACTTATGGCGCGTTTCCCGAATATGATGAATATTTAGTCGCCTCGGCAAAAGCGGCAGAGGGCAGACTTGTGCTGGGAGGGGAGGGGATTCTTGCCCCCGCCGTTTCACAAGACCCGAATGATTTGCTTTTGATAGACGATTATGAACTGCCTTTCGGCGCGCTTGCCGCCGTCTCAAATATCGGATTCTTGAATGCTATACACGATGCAGATGGTGTTATGCGCCGCTCTCTTACCACAATGCGGTTTGGGGATATTACAGTAAATTCTTTTCCTTTGGAGGTTTATAACAGGTTTCGGTATTTTCGTGGCGAAGAATCTCTCGCATCTATCCCGCTGGATGCTAACGGACAGTTTCCTATCCGCTTTGTTGGCGGACCCGATTCTTTTACAGCGGTTTCGCTTTGGGGCGTGATTAATGAATATTATCCTTCCGCTATGTTTAGGGATGCGATTGTTTTAATCGGGCCTTTTGCCGCGGGTATTGGTGATGGAAATTTCACTACCCCCTTAGAGCGGCAAATTAGCACACATGGGGTAGAATTATATGCCAATATTATTCAAAACTTCATGGAGGGCATTTTTGTAAGCTATGCTCCTTGGTGGGTTAACCTGCTTGCTATGGTTGTTTGTTTAATTATAATTATCGCGCTTTTCCATTGGATAAAACCGTTTTCGGGATTTATAATTTCTGTAGGTTTGATTGTTGCTTTGCTTTTTGGTGTGCGCTTGGCTTACACGCATTTGTACTTGATTATTAATATTGGCGATGTAATTGTATTTTTGGTATTTGGCTATATTGCAAAACTCATTTTTGGAATTGTTTATGTGCAATATGAGAAGCAACATATTAAAGGGCTTTTCGGAAGATTTGTTGCACCGGAGGTTGTTGCAGAAATTATTTCCGGTGGCGTTGATGTTCAACTTGGTGGGGTTGTTAAGGAAATTTCTGCATTATTTGTGGATATCCGTGGGTTTACCGCTTTTTCTGAAACCAATCCCCCTGAAAGAGTTGTGGATATCATTAATCGATACCTTGGGCTTACAAGCCGCGCTATTCAGGGAAATAAAGGCACAATTGATAAATTCATGGGCGATGCAACAATGGCTTTGTTTAACGCGCCTAACGATGTACCGGGTCATGCTCTTTGCGCCGTACAGGCGGCGTGGGCTATGAAAAAAGGCTCTGCTTCAATTCAAAAAGAAATTTTAGATGAATATGGCATTGATTTGCAATTTGGCGTAGGCATTAATACGGGCACTGCCGTTGTGGGAAATATGGGTTCGGATTTTAGAATGGATTATACCGCTATCGGTGACACGATAAATACAGCCGCACGCTTAGAGGCAAATGCCGAAAAGGGGCAAATTATTATATCCGATGCAACTTATCAGCAGGTAAAGGATTACGTTGAAGTCATTGATATGGGCGTAATTAATGTGAAAAATAAGCAAGTTGGTATACAAATTTACAGTGTGGTTCTTGTAAAATAAAATTGCGCAAAGCGCAATTCGGCGGCGCAGCCGCCGGAGTGGAAGCGGGCTTTGCCCGCTGTAACGAGGGGGATTGGGGGCGTAGCCCCCATTGAAAAAGGAGGTTTTGGGCGATGATTAGAAAAATTACATCTTTTGTGCTTGTGTTTTTAATTATATTTTTGATGATTCCTATGCCTGTAGTGGCGGGGGATAATTCGCCGGGGGTTGTTTCATTGCGCGGCTCTGTTTTTGTGCAGAGGGTTGGCGGACAATTTTTAACTGCGGCTTACAGCGGCATGAATATCTATGATGGCGATGTTATTATCACAGGTCTTAATTCCACCGCAACTATTACTTATTACAATCAGACTATTACTTTGGGCGAACTTACAAAATTATCGGTTAATTCTGTTTGGCAAAGGCATGGCAGAAATAACAGCTCCATTACCTTGGTAGAGGGCATGATTAAGGTGCGTGTAGATATGCGCCTTGGTGACGCTTCGCGGAATATGGTTCAGGCGGCAGGGACTATCGTGGGTGTGCGCGGTACAGAGTATATTCTTGTGTACCGACGCATGATTTTTGATGAACCTGCCATAGGAAATCCCTTTGTTCGTTTGCTTGTAATCGAAGGCGAAGTTGTTATCGATTTGCCCGACCCTGATAATGGATATGAGGTTGCGAGCTTTCTTGTTACCCCGCTGGGAATGTTCCGCGTTGAAGAAAGTATTTCCGGGCTTCGCACTTATGAAAATGTGGAGTATATTCCCGATATATTTATTGTGCCACTGGAAAGTATTGACCTTTCGATTTTAGAAATTTTACGAGACGACCCAAGGGCTTTAGCAGAAAACCCTGAGCTTTTTGCAAGAATCGAAGACGCAATTACATGGAGAAGGGCGGAAGACGAAGTAAGATTGCGCTTTGTTCAGGAAAGACCTGAGCCGAGAATTATTTTTCAGTCGGAAGCCGAACGCATTCTTCCCACTTTGCCTGTGCCGGAAGTGCGCGGCGAACCCTTGCCCAAGGAGCTACCATCAAGTGCCGAGATTGAGGATGCCGTGAACGAGGTGATTCACGGAACGCAGCAACAAGATGAAGATGAGCCAACAATATCAGTGCCTGTGTATACGCCACAGCCTACGCAAACACCTCAAATTACACAGCCCACCCCGGTAAATACACCCGAACCGGCGACGAATCCTACTCCTGCCTTTTCACCATCGCCATCACCAACGCTTTCGCCTTCACCTTCGCCCACGTCATCGCCCTTACCTTCGCCTTCACCTTCACCGACGCTTTCACCATCGCCATCGCCCTCACCATCACCGACGCTTTCACCATCGCCTTCACCATCGCCGTCGCCCTCACCATCGCCATCGCCATCACCATCGCCATCACCATCACCAGCGACATCACCTGCGCCATCGCCATCACCCGCACCAACCCACTCGCCTACCCCTAATCCTAATCCCTCTCCAGAGCCGGAGTCGGAATCCGAAATTGAATCCGAATCCGAGCCTCCTTCCGAGTCCGAATCTGAATCCGAATCTCCGTCCGAGCTTCCGTCTGAGTCCGAATCTGAAACTGAAACAGAATCCGAGTTTCCGTCTGAGTCCGAATCCGAAGCCGAATCAGAATCCGAGTTTCCGTCAGAGTCTGAAACTGAATCTGAAACTGAATCTGAGTCCGAATCTGAATCCGAAACCGAGTCCGAATCTGAGTTTCCGTCTGAATCCGAAACCGAGTCCGAATCTGAGTTAGAATCCGAAACTGAATCGGAAATTGAATCAGAATCTGAGTTTCCGTCTGAAACCGAAACTGAAACTGAAACCGAAACTGAAACTGAATCCGAATCCGAAACAGAATCCGAAACCGAAACTGAATCTGAAACCGAATCTGAAACCGAGCGTCCGAGTGGCGGTGAATTTGGAGTACCGTTTGAGCTGACCACGATGGCTCATTTGGCATGGATGAGAGACAATCATCACCTTTACCCCGATTCTTTATGGGAAATACAAGGGGTGATAGGAAGCCCTGAATACCCTGTAACATTTATGATAGCGGGGGATTCTGTGGGAGAAGTTATTGATGGAATTCCGAGTATTATTAATGGGGTTCCATTTAGAGGGGCATTGTCATCTCTACCTTCCTCCAGAGTTTATGTAAATATTACAGACAGCAGACCTAATGGGGTAACAGGTTTTGTAGGGCATGTTGCACAAGGCTCTACCATTAGCCATATAACCCTAAGAGGTTCTGTAGAAGGAAGTAATATCGTAGGCGGCATAGCAGGATGGAGCGAAAATGCCAACATAGAAGCCAACACTGTAACGAATTTAATCGTAAACGGAACTTCTGCAAATGCCATAGTCGGCAACATAGTAGGGGTTGGATATCATGATTCTGAGCCTTTTGACCGTGGAAGAATCGCATGGAATTTATACCCTGATGGCGGGCGAGAAATTGGATTTTATCCGGGAATGGCACCATTTGGAGCTTTTGAGTACGAGATTCAAATTCCGCCTTGTATAAAAGAGCCGGAAGAAAATGATACCGACACAAAAAAAGCCGACGAAGACGACGAGCCGCTTCCCGATGAAGATGACGGAAACCCACCACCCATAGAAGATAGCTACGATTTTGACTATGGAAAAGATTCAGACGGATATTTACGCCAGTATTAAAAAATTATGGGGGTTTGGGGGCGTAGCCCCCATTAAAATGGAGGAATTATTATGAATTTATTTGAAGCGATTGAAAAGCGGTATTCACACAAGGAAGGATTTTTGCCCGAAACTGTGCCTTTGGCTGATTTAGAAAAAATTGCGGCGGCAGGGCTTGCCGCGCCAAGCGGGGTTAATCGGCAAAGCGTGAGGCTGATTATTTTGCCAAATCGCGAAGCTATTGACCCGGTTTGTGCGGTTTCTCCGGCTATTGGGCTGGAAACTGCACCTGCGGCAATTGCTGTGATTACAGACAAGACCGTAACCCCCGATGGGCAAATGAATTTCGAGAAAGAAGACTATTCTGCTGCGGTAGAAAATATGTTGCTTGCGGCTACGGCAATGGGGTATTCGTCTTTGTGGCTGGATAGCCCTTACTTTGATATGGCGAAAGAAAAACTTGCCCGCGAGGTTCTATTAGTGCCGGATACCTGCCGTTTGTGGGCAGTTTTGCCTATTGGGAAACCCGATGGCAAAGGCTCTCGCAGAGAGAAACTTCCTTTTGATGTTCGTGTTTATTACAAGAACTTCCGAAAATGACATCAAAGTGAAGTTTACATATTAAAAGAAATATTCTAAGATAATGTCGTACTGTTTCCGCTTAAGCACTGAATCGGAAACAGTATCATATCTTTTTAACGGAAGGAAGAGGGACATGAAAAAGGGGATATTTTTTATTTGTGCAGTTTGTGCAGTTGTGTTATTTGCTACGAATGTTTACGCGCTGGACATATATTTTGAGCATAGGACTACGGAGGAGCTGGCTCGCGGGGTAGTTTATGAGCAGAACCGCATGATGACAAGCCGAGGAATGCTGGATGTTCATGTGCTGTATGTGGATGTACGCCAGCCCCATGTTTCTGTCGCGCCCGTGGCATCTTCGCGGGAGCTTGGGCTTAGGGAAACTACTTCGCGGATGCTTTCGGATGCGGGGGCGATTGCGGGCATAAACGCGGACTTTTTTAATATGGCGCGGGTTCATTCTACGTACTTCGGACCTATGGTGCGCGAGGGGCAAGTGCTTTCGCTTAATGCGGGAACAAATTCCGAAAGCCACGATTTGGCTACGTTTTTCTTGGATATAAACAATAATCCGTTTTTTGAATACATGCGCACACATATGAGAATTTATGCGAATAATCAGTTCCTTACCAGAATTGTTTCGTATAATTCGATTGGCTCGAATATTCATTCGCCTGTGATTGTAAGCCGTTCCGCTATGTATGACACCTCGGAAATTGACAGACGCGCACTGTATACTTTGAAAGTGGTTGTAGATAATGGCGTTGTTACGCAAACTACTTTTTCTACCGTGGAAACGCCTGAAAATGGCTTCGTAATTATTATTCCGCACGCAAGCCTTCCTTACTATGAAAGATTTTTGGGCGTTGGGACAGATGTTTTCTTCCATGTAAGCACGGATATTAATGTGGATTTTTCCAGTATTCAGGCGGCTATTGGCGGCGGCTCTGTTGTGCTTAATAATGGCGAAGTTGTTGGCGGCGCAGGGGTTCAGCCTAATGCGCGGCATCCGCGTACTGCCGTTGGGGCTATGCGCGATGGTCGTATGGTTTTGATGGTTGTGGATGGACGTACCCATTCCATCGGCGTTACCAATGCCGAACTTGGCGCGGTTTTACTGCATTACGGCGTTGTTAACGCTATGCATATGGATGGCGGCGGCTCTACTACCATGGTGACTCGCGCACAAAGTGGAAATTTTTCTGTTGCAAATACCCCTTCTGACGGCTCTCAGCGGCGGGTAACTAATGCTCTTGGCGTTTTTGATAATTCAGTAGCGGGGGATAAGGTCGGGATTATTCTTATTCCTGCCGAAACAAGAGCAATTGCGGGTGTGCCGCTTGCCGCCGAAGTTTTTGGTGTGGACTATTTGGGCAATCGCATTCCACTTTATATAGAAGATTCTGATTCGCTTTTTAGGGCAGAGGCTGTGTTTTTAGCCAATCCCGAATATGGATTTTGGAATAACAACGTGTATACCCCTCTCAGAACGGGAACGCACAGGCTGGAAGTTAGATATGGAGAAATGCACGCTTATACAACTATCGAAGTATTTTCGCTGGGTCAATTACAGCCACAACACGAAGTAATCAGCTTACTGGAAGGCGGGCAAATTCGGCTTCGCTTTTCGGGAATCGCCACAGACGGCACTCAGGTAAATATCCCGGAAGTTACGGGGCTTAGGGTTTCTCCCGCATATCTTGGCTCATTCGAGAATGGATATTTTACGGCAATTCGCGGCGGAACAGGTTATATTCAAGCGGCTGTCGGGGCTGTTGTGGCGTATATCCCCGTAGCTATCGGCGGCTTTCCTTGGCCTATTGATATGTTCGGCGGCACGCATTTGGGCTTTTTAAGCACTCCGCCCGAATATGTTTCCACCACCGTTACTACCGAAACCCTTGCCGGGCGCGATGTAATTCGCATGGATTATTCCTTCGGAAGAACCGCCGCGACTCAGGCGGCATATGTAACTTTCTACCCCGCGTTGGAAATTCCCGGCGAACCGATTGCCCTTAGAATGCAAGTTTATGGCGATGATTCGGGGCATTGGTTGCGTGCGAGAGTGCGCGATGCTGAGGGGAATTCCCATAATATAGACTTTGCGAGAGAGCTGGACTTTGTGGGATGGGAAACGGTGATTGCTCGGCTTCCGAACAGACCTGCGCCTTTCACCCTCGACAGAATTTATATGGTAACGCTGGAATCTTTTGAAGCTACGCGCCATCTTGCAATATTTTATGGGCTGGAAGCTTTGTACGCGCCGAATCACGACTTCGACGTGCCGCAGGGAACTGTTTTTACCGATAGGCTTCGCGCCGCAACAGGCTTTGCAGGCTTCCCAAATGGCAGTCATAACGCGCTTTCTATTCCAAGCGCGAGCGACGATGTTTCTTTTGGAGTTTTGGGCGTTTCAAACATGGCTGTTGCCACAATAACAGCCAGAGGCGGTGGTATTCAGGCGGCAAATGTTCAGCAGTGGCAGAATTTTATGCCAAATATTCGCAGACTGGACTTGCCATACGTTGTAATTCTTCTGGACGAAAGCCCATTCAACTTTACGCGCCGCATGGAGCGCGACCTTTTTCACCATGCGATGACCCAGTTAAATGAAGAGGGGCGCACGGTCTTTGTTGTAAGCGCGACTGCCGACGAAACTACTTTGATTATGCGCGACAATATCCGTTATATAAATATTGCTCGCCCGGAAAGCGGCAATGCTCGAATACATTTCCACAGCGACGGCGACAGGATTTGGTGGAATGACTAGAGATGTGAAAGTTCCATCCAGAATAGCGAATATTTTGCTGAACTCCCTAAAGGGCGGCGTTGTGCCGCGTGTGGGGCTTGAATATGTAACCGTTGGGCGTACGCAGGAAATTTCGGCTATTTTGCACGATATTGACATGATTTCAGACGGCGGTGGGTCCTTTCGGTTTATCGTAGGAAAATACGGTAGCGGAAAAAGTTTTCTGCTGCAAACAATTCGCAATTATGCCACGGCAAAGGGTTTTGTCGTAGTAGATGCCGACCTTTCGCCCGAACGGCGTTTCGCAGGGACAAAGGGGCAGGGGCTGGCGACATACAAAGAACTTATGCAAAACCTTTCCACAAAGTCCAAACCGGATGGCGGTGCTTTGCCGCTGGTTTTGGAACGCTGGATTTCCGGAATCATGTCGCAGGTTTCAGGCGATACTGATACTGTCGAAGCAAAGATTTTCGAGCTGACAGGCAAACTCGAAGGCATGGTAAACGGCTTCGAGTTTGCGAAGGCGATTGCATTATACTACCGCGCTTACCAAGAAGACGATGCCGCCCTCAAAAGCAATGTATTAAAATGGTTTCGCGGTGAATATGTAACCCGCCGTGACGCAAAAGCCGACCTTGGCATAAATTTCACCATTACAGACGAAAACTGGTACGATTTTTTAAAAATCTTTGCGGAGTTCCTTGTGGGCGCGGGCTACAAGGGGCTTCTTGTCGTTGTTGACGAGCTGGTAAATATCTTTAAAATTCCAAACTCCATTACTCGCGCCAACAATTACGAAAAAATTCTCACAATTTATAACGATGCTTTGCAGGGCAAGGCAAAGCATATTGGATTTCTTATGGGTGGCACTCCACAGTGCATCGAAGACAAGTACCGCGGCGTTTTCAGCTACGAGGCATTGCGCTCTCGTCTCGCCGAGGGGCATTTCGCTACCGACGATTTCAAAGACCTTACCGCCCCTATCATTCGCCTGAAAATGCTCACCCAAGAAGAAATGTACGTTCTCGTAGAAAAACTCCGCGATATTCACGCCAATCTTTTTAACTACAATCCAATCCTGTCCCACGAAGATTTAGTCTACTTTCTAACTGTCGAATACAATCGCGTAGGCGCATCTACGCATATCACCCCACGCGAAATAATTCGCGACTTCATTGAACTCACCAACATTCTGCACCAAAACCCCGATAAATCCGTAAACGAAATTCTGGGCAGCAACAGCTTTGAAATGGCTAAAGGCGGCCTTTCCGATGAAGAAATCCATAGCGAATTTCAGGAATTTGAATTGTGACGTGGAGTGTTATGATTAAACATTGTATTAGTGCGAAATTTTTGGAGGATATAAGCCATTATGCACAGTGACGGCAAACATGAAATAATTATTTACCAAACAACGGATGGCGTAACAAAAATTGATGTTCGTATGCAGGGCGAAAATTTTTGGCTTACACAGGCGCAAATTTCAGAGCTTTTTGGGCGTGAGCGGTCTGTAATAACAAAGCATATTCGCAATATTTTCAACGAAGGCGAACTTGACGAAAAAAGCAATGTGCAATTTTTGCACATTCCAAATTCTGACAAGCCCGTTGCTTTTTATACCCTAGACGTAATAATCTCCGTTGGGTATCGCGTGAAATCGCCAAGGGGGACACAATTTAGGCAATGGGCGACAACCGTACTACATGAATATTTGCAAAAAGGTTTTGCGATGAATGACGAAGCACTAAAAAATATGGGTGGTGGATTGTACTGGAAGGAACTACTTGAGCGTATTCGTGACATCCGCGCAAGCGAAAAAGTCATGTACAGGCAAGTCCTTGATTTGTACGCTACAAGCATTGACTACAACGCAAAAATGCCCGAAACAATCAAGTTTTTCAAAATTGTGCAAAACAAACTGCACTATGCCGTAAGTGGGAAAACTGCAAGTGAAATTATTTTTGACCGTGCAAACGCCGAATTGCCTTTTATGGGACTGACAACATTCAAGGGCAAACGCCCCATAAAAAGCGAAGTGACTGTTGCAAAAAATTATATGACCGAAAAAGAATTGTTTGCCCTGCGCCGCATGGTAAACGCATTTTTTGATATGGCAGAACTAAAAGCTGAAATGCAAGAATCTATGAGCATGAGGGACTGGCTTGAAACCCTCGACAAATTTTCTCGTGACTTCGGTATGGGCATATTAAATAGCGGCGGCAAAATAAGTCACGAAGATGCAATAGAAAAAGCACACCAAGAATATAGTGCGTATCGTGCAAATATATCCGATGATTTAACCGAAGTTGAAAAGGCATATCTGAGCACGCTACGAGATATGCAAAAAAAATTAAAAGATAGTAGCCAATAGAAAATAAAACTTATGGCTACACGAGATAAAGATGGTGAAAAACCTTTTTGACCTTCGTAGAAGCAAGGCAAATAGACAAATAAAAAGTGCCTTGCGTTGGCAACAAAAACAGGGAATTGGTAGACGATAAATCTCAATTCATAGATTGGGCAGACCGTGACGATATAAACGCCAAGCTAAACGAAGGATTGGCCGTACTCCTCTACGAAAATGGTTACCCCCCCTGGAATGGGATGAAGTAATTTTTGAGAAAGTCATGGAACAGGCTACGAATTTTAAGAATGGTGTGGAATAGCATCGCCGCATATAGCGCATTGCAGAGAATTGGACGATATTGGGAGGTATTCATGTTTAGATGGCTTCATATTTCAGATACTCACTTTGATGTAAAAATTGAGGGCGTTGATACAAACACATTGAGAGATGAACTTGTTGATTATCTGAAAACGCTTGAATCTTTTGATGCGTTAATAATTACAGGTGACTTGTGTTCAGGAAATAAAAAAGATGAAGATGTTGTTAATGACACAGTTCGCTTCATCAAAAGCATTGCCGATGCCGCGGGTATTTCTAATTATGCTCAAATATATATGGTACCGGGCAATCATGATGTTCAGCGTTCAGATGTGAGGATTGATGCTGTTGGTGGTGCAAAGCGCGAATATGAAAGCAAAGATGGAAGTTTTGATAGCCGCCTTGAATTTTTGTTAAGTAGTTTTTCATATTTTAGAGAAGTTGAAAAAGGGCTATATAGCGGAACAACTAAAGCTGATTTTCTTCCAGAAAAGGACAATCCCCATTTTATATGTGTGACGAAAAATCTTTGCATAATACACTTGAATACAGCAATTTTTTCCTGTGAAAATGGAGAAGAAGGACATCTGCGTATTGGTAATAAATATTTGCATCAAAAACTCAAAGATGCTAAAGATTAAAGTGTACCCCTGCGTCAAGACACAAATTTAGAAATTTAATTGAAGTGCCAAGGTTTTTTTAATTCAGCAAACATATCTCGTATCCTGCGGACAC
>JGI24703J35330_11748340_pt1 | contig 14178 bp, 11 predicted proteins | sample TergutNt197P1_FD_35330 | JGI IMG/M metagenome (IMG submission 35330) | reverse complement strand
TTTTCGTGATATAATGAAATGAAAAGGAGAAAAGATATCATAAAAAAGAAAAACAAAATCTACACAGAGGAGTTCAAACATCAAATCGTAAAACTCCGTGGGAGCGAGTTCAAAAATGACGCAATTCAGCAGATTTTAGACGCTTTTGGCATCCAGCGAAGCCTGTCTGCGAAAGGTTCGCCGCACGATAATGCCGTCGCCGAGTCGATTTAATCGACTATATAACATCGTAAAAACCGAGTTCGTTTTCGGGCAAGAGTTCGCCGATTTAGCCGAGTTTAAGCTGCACTGGTTCGACTTTGTCAACTGGTACAACCACGCCAGAATTCACGGTTCGCTTGGTTACCTTCGGCAAGCATAAAAAGCTTGGCAATGCGGTTAAGAAAAAATTGTTTTACGAAAACCTCAAACCTGTACAGAAAAGTGTTGACATATCAGATAAAAAAACTTTTCACCGTTTTCGGGTTTTATGAATATACTAAGTCACATAAATCACTTTAGGAAACGGAGGCTTTCACTTTGGGTAATTTAGAAAATTTAGATTTTTCGCTAACTGCAATTATTCAAGCGACATTGTTATCGGCATCGTTATCACTCGATGCTTTTGCGGCAGCATTCGCTTATGGTTGTATGGGGACTAAAATTCCAGTAAAAAGCGCGACGATTATAAACATAGTTTGTACTTTATTCTTGGCGATTGCACTAATCGCAGGGGCGTATGCCAAAAGTTTTATTCCGCCGATTGTCGGAAGTATTGTTTGCTTTTTAGTGCTTATGACAATCGGTGTAATTAAGTTAGTGCAAGGAATTCGTAATAAACCTACTTCCGAATCTCTAAAAAAGTCAGAGTCGCCAGAAAGTCGTCACAACACGCTTCGCCCAATTGAAGCAGCGATTATCGCCGCTGGATTATCGCTAGATGGACTCGCAGCGGGGTTCGGAGCAGCACTCGGTGGGGTGAACAGCCTCGTCATGCTGGGAAGTTCGCTTTTAATACATATGGTGGCAATTCCATTAGGGTGCATACTCGGCCGACAACTATCACTGCGAAGTGGTTATAACATAGCATGGTTGGGTGGAGCGGTAATCATCGTATTAGCATTCTTGCAGATTGTGGCTTAGGAATAGACCTCAGGGCATTTCTAATTAAACCCATACTCATCACTATTCTTAAAAAGTGCGTCTACAAGCTGTCTAAGTTCAGGGTGTTTCTGAAATTCAGGGTCTGATTTAGAAATTTCACCTGCAAGGATTTGCGTTTCTTCGAGAATTTCAGTGTCGCTCACTAAATCACCGACTTTTAGTAATGGCAACCCATGCTGTTTTTGTCCGAAGAAATCACCAGGACCACGCAGTTCTAAATCTTTACCAGCGATTTCAAACCCGTTGTTAGTAGAAACCATAGTATCAATTCGTGCTTTTGTATACGGTGATTTTGAGTCAGACACAAGAATACAGTGTGACTGATGTTCGCCGCGACCGACGCGCCCTCTAAGCTGGTGCAATTGTGATAACCCGAACTGTTCAGCATTTTCGATTAGCATCACGGTGGCATTCGGCACATCAACACCAACTTCGATTACAGTCGTCGAAACAAGAACTTTAATTTCGCCAGACTTAAATTTTGCCATAACGCTCGATTTTTCCTCTTGTTTCATTCGCCCATGTAATAATCCAGTCGGGATTTTTTCGAACCACAAATCACGAAGGTTTTCGTAATATTTCACAACGCTAGCTTTTGATGGTTGTGTAGAATCGCCGTTTTCGTTTTCTTCAATCAGAGGGCAAACTACGTATGCTTGACGACCTTTTGCTACTTCTTTGGCGATAAACGTATATAGACGTTTACGATAGCTTGTATCAACCCCATAAGTTTTAATCGGCAACCGCCCTTTAGGCATTTCGTTTAAGAGCGATATGTCTAAATCACCGTATATAATCAGCCCTAGCGTTCGCGGAATAGGCGTGGCCGACATAACTAAAGTATGTGGATTAGCACCCTTAGAAATCAGCTCAGAGCGTTGTGTAACGCCAAATCTATGCTGCTCATCAGTGATTACAAGACCTAAGGAATTAAATTCTACGCTTTTTTGAATGAGTGCGTGTGTTCCAACAACTACTATTGCTTCTCCATTTTTTATAGCTTTGCGACACTCACGCTTTTCAACAGCTTTTTGCCCTCCGACTACAAGTTCAATTTTAATGCCGTGCGGTTCTAAGAAATCGCACATCGTTTCATAATGCTGTTTAGCCAAGATTTCAGTGGGAACCATAATAGCAGTCTGGAAGCCGTTCAAAAAAACGTAATAAGCAACTGCCGCTGCGACTAAGGTTTTACCGCTACCAACATCTCCCTGAAGAAGCCTATTCATAGGGACGGATTTTTTCATATCCCGAACACAGTCTTTAACGGCTTCAAATTGGGCATTTGTCGGAGTGAACGGTAAGGTTTTACAAAACTCACTTTCTCTAAAATCAAAATCGGTGACTTTTTCTGCTTTTGCACCAGTCAATTTTCGATTTCGTGAACGTATGAACGATAGACCAAGTTGCAAAGTAAGCAATTCTCTAAAAACAAGGCTACGCTTAGCTTTTTGACACTCATCAGACGTTTTAGGAAAATGGAGCATTCGCATAGCCGAAAAACTGTCGAGTAATGAACATCGTTCTCGAATATCTGCTGGCAAATCAGTTAAAATGTTTATACTTTTATTATCTCCATTATTGGCACTAATGTCAGAACTAGACTCAAGCATTCCAAACGCACTATAGATATGGCTCCAGACAATGTTCTGGCTAAGCCCAGCGGTTAGCCTATACTTAGGGGTGAGTTTATTAGGTTCATCTGGCATAATAAATAAAGGGCTAAGTATTTCACTTTGATATAAGCTATTTTGTGGAACGGAAATCTTGCCATAAAAAATATAATCCCGCCCTATGACGAGTTTGTTAAAACTATATTCGTTATTAAAAAAAGTACAGTTAATAGCCCCACTATCATCAGTGAGGCTTAGTTTATATACTGGAACTCTAGCCCCGAAATAAGGTGGCATTTTTTTTACAACTGTGGCGTGGATTACGCAAAATTCTCCCGTACGCTCGCACGCTTCTGAAATCGGAATTGAGGTTGTCAAATCAACATAATCTTTAGGATAATGGCTGATAAGTTCGCCGATTGTTTCAATCCCCAACTTTTTGTAAAGTGTTGCCCGTTTATCCGAAACACCGTTCAAGATTTTAATGTTTTCTAAAAGAACGCTTGTTTTTGAGTGGTTTAGGTTCATACTTTTACCTTTAGATAAGTTAGGTCATCAGTAAATATTATAAATTCTCTCGCGTGGGTCGACATAATTCATTTCTTCTCTTGCGTAACGTTCGATAAACTCATCAAAGTTTTCGCCCTCTGCATAACGTGCAAGCTGTTCATTCTCAAGATTTAAAAGGCGTTCTTCTTCAAGTAACCGTTCAAGTTCGGCACGCCGTTCTCTAATCTCGGCATTATTCCCGACAACTTCATAAAAGAACGGAATCATCACTAAAACAACAACGATTACACCGACAATCAAACGAAACGAAATGCCTTTGCGTTTTTCAAGGCGTTTACTTGGTTTTTGTAACCTTCGCTCGTATGACGGGTCCTCTAACTTCTTGTGAGGTATTTGAGGCATTTGGCTTTCCCCTATCATTCATTTTTTTCTTAACAGTTCTCAAAGCAGTTTCAGCGATTTTCGCTTTTGACTGATTGGTAACACCTTTTATATTATACCTCATTTGCATATCACTTTTCAATAGCAAATAGCGTTTTTGTGTAACTTTGTTTATTTCGACGAAATTATATCTCAATTTTTGTGCAATTTTCACAACACATTTCCAGAGCGGGAGTAAAATCCAACGTTTGATTCTACTCGTGATTGCATAAATAGTCTTTTTAATCAAGTTTGAAAACATTTTAGTGAGTATATTTATGATTTTTCCAAGCGTCAAAAAATACACCGCCCCACCGAATGCGATTCCAATCAGATAAAAGAATCTAAAGTGTCCCATTCCAAACTCAAGCGAATACGCAAATACAATTAGACCGCTTAGTGCTAAAAACAAAAAGTCTTGAATTCCGACAACGACGGCTCCTGTTTTTACAAAAAGTCTCCCAATCCTAAGCGGTTCGTACAATCCTCCGAGAATGAAACCTAAAATCGAGAACATCAACATCTGATTTAGGTTCTGCGTTACTGGTTCAAACATAACACTTCCTCCTCACCTAAACAGTTTTGTGATTATATTATTCGGCGTTCGAACAGAATCAGAATAATGTATTGAATCAATCATTCCAGACACTTCCATATCACCAGTTTCAACATTGATTTTAGCGACCTCGAGCTTTTTGCCACGAATCCTTAATCCGCCTAAATTAGTAACTACAATTATATCATCATCGTTAAAACTCTCGACTTCTTTTACACCAGTGAGAATAATCTTTTTACGATTCTCTACCACAATCCCGTGAGATTTTGAGTCGTACTTTCCATTTATATCGTTCATATATCAAATTCCTTTCGAGTAGCTTATTTACTTTAATTTTATTCGCAGAATGCAAAAAAAAGAAGTATAGATAAGCACATCTAACAACCACGCTGAAACCCCATTGACAAAATTGTCGAAAAATGATGTAATTAAACCACTGTGTTATTTCTGGAGAAAACCATTGACAAAAGAACCAAAATCGTATATAATAGCATATAATAGTACAATAGGGGTCGAGGTAGTTGTGCAACTTTGCTGTGCGTTTGAAAATGCTAAAGCATTTTCAAACCGACTGATTGTATAGCAAATTGACCTTTTGAATACTATTTTTTAATTAGACCTCTTGCGAAATTAACTGCGAGTGTATTTCTGAGCAAATTTGCCGAAAAGTCACCTTGCGTTAATTTCGCAAGAGGCCTATAGTTAAAACTTTCTCGCAGTAGCATCTATGCTTAAAATTACTGGCATTAGATTTACTGCTGAAGGTTTTAAAAAAATTTGTCGGATTGGAGCATACTAGAAATGATAGTTAAGATTTGCAAAACCAAAGAGGAAGTTGGTCAAACAGCTGCGGCATTGTGCAATGCACAGATTATCAAAAATCCCCAAAGTGTGTTGGGGCTTGCAACCGGTTCATCGGTTCTTACAACTTATCAAGCGATGGTCAAAGCTTATAATGACGGAATTACAGATTATTCGCAGATTGTTACATATAATCTTGACGAATACTGTGGTCTTGAAAGCACCCATCCCCAAAGTTACTGCTATTTCATGGAGGAAAATTTGTTCAAGCATATCAATATAAAACCCGAAAACACGAATCTTCCAGATGGTAAAGCCATTGATTTTAGCAAGGAAAGCCAAAGGTACGAAGATTCCATAAACAGTGCTGGTGGAATAGATTTGCTACTTTTAGGTATAGGTCGCAATGCTCACATCGCATTTAACGAGCCTAATACCAAGCTTTTGGATAATACTCACCGTATTGAATTGGCTAAGAGCACTGTTCAAGCCAATGCTCGATTTTTCGAAAGTGAAAAAGATGTGCCGAAAGCTTCTATCACAATGGGAATAGGCACAATTATGCGTTCTCGTACCATTGTTATGGTTGTTTCTGGCTCAGATAAAGCTGAAGCATTGGCTGCTATGAAAAACGGCTTAATCACACCACAATGCCCAGCATCCTTTTTGCAGTTGCATAATAATGTTACGGTTATTGTTGATGAAGCTGCGGCTTCGCAGAAAGCAAAGTCGAAACCGATATGCTGACTGCCGACCACGTAATCGCAATCCCTGATTGTGAGCCTGATTTATCACCACTATTATCTGTAGTACCACTACAATTGTTCAGCTATTATGTCGCTTCTCTTAGTCGGATTGGCGAAAATGAAGTTTAGGCGAAATCGTGACCCGAAATCGCGTGAACTACCGTTTTCTGTATTGGATTTCCTTTAAGTGTTTGTTTGTCCGCACCCGTATTGAATTTCCACTTGACAATTCAAAAAAACTATGTTATAATAACAAGAATATGAAAATTGAAAAGGTGACACGGAAAATGGAAATCAAAGGATTTACTTATGGATATTCGGCAAAAAGAGGGGATTGGCGTAGCCCTGAAGGCATAAAATCACAGGACGCTTTGTACGAACTTGGGAACAACTGGGTTTGTCTTTCGGTACTTAATTATCAGGATAAATTTTATTCAACTCAAATCAAGTTTGATTTTGTTAGAACGCCCACTGATAAAGATGTAGCTTTTGCTGTAGAAAAAGCACATTCAAAAGGCGTAAAGGTTTGCTTAAAACCTATGCTTAATTCTGATGACCATATGTGGCGAGCACATATCGGATTTCCAGACAAAAATATGGGTGAAAAAGACGGTTACTGGAATGACTGGTTTAAGAGTTATACTAATTTTATGGTACATTACGCTGAACTCGCCGAAGACTTAAAGGTAGAAATGCTTTGCATCGGTTGCGAAATGCTCGGAACAGAACATAAGGAAGAGCATTGGCGAACATTAATCGCAAAACTTAGGAAGATTTATAGCGGTAAAATGGTGTACAATACCAATCACGGTAAAGAAGATTCCGCAAAATGGTTTGATGCACTTGACTATTTAGGAACATCGGCTTATTATTCTGTAGGAAAAAAACGAATCGGTGGCGAATGTACTGCGGATGGAAAAGGCGACTTAACGAAACCAATCGACAAAGTGGCTATGACTGCTGAGTGGGAAAAAATCCGCAAACGTGTGAACGGTGTTGCTGATAAACTCGGAAAAAAATACATTTTCATGGAAATCGGATGTCGTTCTGCGACTGGATGTAGTGCTATGCCGTGGGACTTCGCACACAGGGATTTACCGTGGAGTGAGGATGAGCAGGCAACTTTCTACGAAACTTGTCTGGACGTGTTCGGAAAAGAAAAACGATTCGCAGGCGTATTTTGGTGGGATTGGTCAACTTTTATTTACGACACTCGTGAACAAGCACAAAAGGACATCGGATTTAATGTGCATTTGAAAAAAGCAGAAGAAATCTTAAAAACTAAATATCGAGAGCTGTCATGAATTTCAAGAACCTGTGTTCAATTTGTTGTGCGTTATTGAACATACTGTTCTAAGCACTGCTTAAACACACTTGTTTGTTAAGAGGAGGTGTCACCATGATAGATGAATCTGTGCAATCACAATTTTTCCTGTGGGATTATTTGCAAAAAGCAGACAAACCAATCGTCTTGTTCGGAACTGGTGATGGGGCGGATAAAACTCTAAAAGTAATGGGGCATTATGGATTAAAACCAGTCTGCTTTACTATGACTGGAGATTTTAGACCAAAGCCAAATTTCAAAGGTTATTCTGTGTTGCCTTTTGAAGAGGTTCAAAAACAATACAACGGCTTTATTATTTTGTTGTGCTTCGGGACTGATAAACCTGAAGTAATTCAACAAATTCTCGATTTAGGAAAAAGTGAAGGTGTTGATGGCATATTCGTGCCTGATATGCCAGTTGCAATTGATGATTTTAGTGATTCTGGTGCTGAAGAGTGTGTTCCATGCGTGTACACTCCTGAATACATTGATAAGCATCAAGAAGAACTCGCAACAGTCCGAAAATTATTAGCGAGAACGGGTGATAAAAAATCGTTAGAAGTGTTTGACTGTTGGTTGGAATATCGTTTGAGCGGTAAAGTTGAAATCTTAGAAAACATATCTTCTCCTCGTGAAGAAATTTTAGCATTACTTAAATTAAGCAAAAAGAAAGATGATTTTTTTATAGATGCTGGTGCATACAAAGGCGATACTGTGGAGGAATTTCTGAAGTTATCGGGTCGTGAAAGCTCAGATGTTACTAAGCCAACTTTCAAAAAAATCATAGCAATCGAACCTGATTTAACTAATTACACCATGCTGAGACGGAAGTTTTACGCATACGGAACTGGGCTTTTCAGGGCATACCATGCAGCGGCGTGGAGTTCTGATGAAATGCTTGAATTTGTGGCGAAATCTGGTAAGGCTGGATATGTTAATCAATCTAACATGAACAATACGGACGATGCTGAGGTTTTGGAGAATACTTCTCCATCTCAAACAATCGAGCCAATTGATGGTAAATCTGGGATTGTTACATCAAAAAGACAAGTGAGAACGGTACAAATCGAAGGTGTAAAAATTGATACGCTTTACGAAAACTGTGCTAAAGAATTTCCAGACGAAGCGACGAACCTGAAACCGACATATATTAAAATTGACGTTGAGGGCGGGGAGGCCGAAGTCATAAAAGGTGCCAAAGAAGTTATTACTAAGTATCGCCCTAAAATGTTGGTGTCTTTATATCATCGCCCTGAAGATATGTTTAAGCTCCCTTTGTTAATTCACTCATACGCAGCGAGTTATAAGTTTTATTTGCGGCGAACGCGCTGTCTCCCAGGGTGGGAATTTCAATTAGTTGTGACAAAATAGTACTCTGCTACGCCTAAATTGTTTGAAAGGCATTTACTCTAAAGTACTGATTCGTCAGGCTAAATGAAGGAAATTAATTCCCTCGTTTTAGACTTTGTTTAGCAATAGTCGGCATTTTGTAAATGAGATTAGCATACAAATTAAATTAATATTAAGGTGGTAAAAGAAATGAGGATGTTGGTTTTAATTATTATCGCAGTAGTTGTAGCGGCAATTGTAGGCTTTTTTGGTTGGAGGGAGTTTCGTGTACCAAGTGTTAACTATGTAACTGATAGCATAGTACTCGACGAAGGCGGGAGTTTTAGGGTTCAACGACTATACGCTGCCGAAACTAACCATGAGGCTTTTGAAGAACAGCTTGAAACAATCACTTTTATAACTGAATACGAGGAAGAAGAACGCCTTCAAGCGGCAATCGCATCAGGGCGACCAGTGTTTTTCCCAAACTTTGAATTTAGAGCAAACAATTTTTCTTTTGACGGTGAGGACGAAATTTGGGTAGATGGATTCATCGCAATAAGTGTTGCCGAGGGTCAAACTGAAAACCGTCTTAGAATGGCGAATGCCAGCTTAGAAGCGGTAGTACAAGGTGGAGTAGAAATCGACCGACTTGAGCTATTCACGACATTTGAAACTGACAAACCAGTAAAAATTTATAACGAGAACCAAGCGACAGTTGATATCAGTGGAGCGACCGCTTTCCGTGTAGCACTTACACCATCTGGAACTGGTATGCTAACTCTTCAGATTGTATACGATATTGAAGCTGAAACACCAGTACCGATTGTTATGTTAGAAGAACAGTTGATGCAGGTTCACGTAATGCTCGAAATCAATGAATTTGGCATATTAGAAACCACCGATATTTTTACACTGGAAGAATACTTTAACTTAGAGCAATTGCTCGAAGGTTAGCAAAATAAGAGGCTACATAAATGAAAAAATTCATTTGTTTAGATTCAAGAATAGCATCTCTTAGCGTGTCTCTAAAAAAACTAAAACTACCAGATTGTCAGTGATAATCTGGTAGTTTGTGGCGAATAATAATTAGACTTTTTGGAGGGAACAATGTCGCAGTCGCAACTTAAAAATCAATACGACAAAATCAAGTCACAGAGATTAAATCTTGATATGTCGCGTGGAAAACCAGGGGAAGATGTTACAAGTCTTTCAAATGGTATGTTAAATCTACCTGGTGACAATTTTACGGCATTAAACGGGTTTGATTGTAGGAATTATGGAGTTCTTGACGGACTCCCTGAAGCGAAATCTTTGTTTGCACCAATCTTAGGTGTGACTCATGACGAACTTATTATTGGCGGAAATTCCAGCTTGCAGATGATGTATGATGCGATTACACGTGCTATGTTAGTTGGCGTTTCGGAAGAAACAATGGGTTCAGGTGGTTGGGCTAAACAAGGTTCGATTAAGTTCATCTGCCCGGTACCAGGGTATGACAGGCACTTTTCGATTTGCGAAAGTTTGGGAATAGAAATGCTCACCGTTTCGATGGACGAAAACGGTCCAGATATGGACACAATCGAAAAATTGGTGAGTGAAGATGATAGTATCAAAGGAATTTGGTGCATCCCGATTTACTCTAATCCAACTGGAATTACTTATTCTGATGAGGTTGTGCGACGTTTCGCTAAATTAAAACCAAAAGCAAACGATTTTAGGCTTTTTTGGGACTGTGCATACGCCGTTCACCATTTGACTGACACCCCAATCAAATTACTTAATATCTTAGAGGAATGTAAAAAATCAGATAACGCCGACCTTGTATATATGTTCGCTTCAACTTCAAAAATCACTTTCCCAGGTGGTGGAGTAGGATTTATGGCGGCGAGTAAAAATAACTGTGATTTTATACGCAAACACATGGGTTTTCAGACAATTGGCACTGATAAACTAAACCAACTTCGACACGTTCAGTTTTTTGGTGGATTTGATGGAATTGTAGCTCATATGAAAAAAATTCAAACTGTTTTAAAACCTAAGTTTGACACAGTAATCGAAATTTTAGAACGTGAGTTAGCCCCACATAACCTTGGAACGTGGTATACACCGAATGGAGGTTATTTCATAAGCTTTGATGGGAATGAAGGTACTGCTAAAAAAACTGTCCAGCTTTGTAAAGAAGCGGGTGTGGTTTTAACCGAAGCAGGAGCCGTGTTCCCATACCAAAATGACCCTCTAAATCGAAATATTAGAATTGCACCGACACTTCCACCTTTAGAAGAACTCAAATCAGCGATGGAAATTTTCTGTATCAGCGTGAAACTGGCTAATGATTTCTATTAGACCTCCTCGGTAACATCGCAAGGCAAACCCTGCACCCCTCGAGCAAAGCTCGAGAAAACCGCCCCAAGGGGCGGGGTATTACACCCGAATTTTCAATAAACCTCCACGGAAACCCACACACGACGGATTTTTGACAAATTTGTCGCCATACTTTGTTGAATTTTTTTGAAAGAACATACAGTCTTACCGCAAAAATTCGCCTTGTCTGACGAAAATTTTTTTGCAAAACTCCACTCATGCGGGGTTTCCGTGGAAGTCTAATAAACGATTGCATATTCTGCATTTTGAACTATCTTCATAAGCTAAACAATTTAGCTTATGAAGATAGTTTTTTTATCAAAACACTTGAATTTCGGTAAATATTGTGATATACTATAGAAGTAGTCACCAATCCACTATCAAGAAAGGACACCATATGCTTACACTTCATAGCAGAGTAACAAAATTTTGCACATCATTATTGAAGCTATTTCAAGATTCCAAGCCCCGAATCTATATGATATCAACACTCTTACCTATGCTGATTTGGAGTGTTGCGTTATGGTTTAACGACATATACCCGTTTGGCGACAGAACGCTTATAATCTATGATTTTTCTGACCAATACTTGCCTTTTTTACACGAGTTCGGATACCGAATAAGAGGAGGCGGCTCACTCTTGTGGTCATGGTCGGCAGCTGGTGGGCATGATTATCTTTTCCATATTGCTTATTATATGGCAAGCCCGCTGAATCTAATTGCATCGCTTTTTCCGTCCCATATGCTCGCAAGCGTGTTGACTTTTTTTATTGTTCTAAAAGCAGGACTTACTGGATTATTTACAGCAATGTATTTGCGATACATTACTAAAACGAACGATTTTTTAACCTCTGGATTTGCAACGATATTTGCGTTATGCGGATTCGCACTGGGATACTATCACAACATTATGTGGATGGATGTTGTTACAATCACCCCGTTGGTGTTGTTAGGAGTACACAGATTAGTTCGCGAAAACAAGGTCAATTTATATATAATTTCGTTAGCTTTGGCGATTATTCTTAACTTCCATATTGCGTTTATGGTGTGCATTTTTGTTGCCTTCTATTTTATTATACTATGTCTTAAACGAACGTTCAAGGAATCTGCAAGGCCACTTATTACAATCACAGTCTGCACTATAATTGCAATCGGGCTAACTGCGTTTTTGACTTTGCCGACTTTTACTGCACTTCAAAACCTATACCGTCAAGATAGCAGTTCTTTCCCTGAGTCTTTTACGTGGTTGAACGATTTTAGCCATGTTTTGGGTAATTTTACGGCGTTTAACCCACCAGATGTATTCGTACACGCTGGTGGTGGCGGAGCGATGCTGTTTAGCGGAATGCTTTCCTTAATGCTATTACCAATATTCTTGATTTCAAGGAACGCCTCTTGGAAAGAAAAGTTAGGTTATGTATTGTTACTGGTTCTTTTAGTGGTCAGCACTAACGCTAATGTTTTATCGTTTGCGTGGCATGGATTCACCAACACAGTCGGGTTTCCTGCAAGGTTTTCGTTCCTTGTTTCTCTTCTGTTAATAATTATGGCTTTTAAGGCTTATAGTGAATTATTTGAAACGCCAAACAATCTCCGAATTAAAACCACGGGTCTGACTAGTGTGATGATTTTAGTTCCGATGGCGTTAAGCACGATGCTGTTCATTTGGTACGCATTTATTGACGAAAATTTCAATAACAATCGTGTTTTGTATAATGTGATTATAGTGATTGTGTATTTAATCTTGTTTGCGATTAAATTCTCGCTCATAACAATACCTACTCATAGTGCGTTTACTTTGAAACATCATCTCCGCTATATCAAAATTCAGCGTAAATTAAAAAACACTCATTTAAAACCTCATAAATTCTGTGTACGACACACTGCAAATTCTAATACTAATCATAACTCTAACAAAGTAAAAACAACAATTTCATTTGTTAAGACTATATTGCTTTTAACGATTGTTGCAGAACTTACTTTTACAACAATTACGTCTATAGGGGTTGTACGTAGCACACGCAGGACAACTTGGCTTTATTATGAAATAGATGAACTACTCGCTACTCGTGAAATTGAAGAACACGATTTTTTTCGGACTGAGTTTACACGGCGTTTGACTTGGAACGATGGTCTGCGACACGCAAGCGGCGACATTAACACAATCTCCTTCTTTTCGTCGAGTATGGATGGGTATACTGGGCGTGCGTTGCGAGGTTTTGGCTTACCAACCAATCTGAACAGAAATACCTATCATTATATCGAAACAAGCCCGCTTACTAATGCTTTTTTGGGGGTTAGGTATTTAATCGAGCGTAATAACAACCCAATCGGCGAAGGGCATTTTTGGAGTAGAGGTGAGCACTCTGGTGCGGCGGTAATTCTCCGTAACAATTATCCTCTCCCATTGGGATTCATGGTACGCCCCGAAACGAAAGATTGGTCTGGTGTTCAAGATTGGAGCTTTTTTGAACCACAAAATCTTTTTACAACACAAAATGACTTGTTCAGAAAATCTACTGGATTAGACGGTGATTTGTTCGAAGTTTTGCAACTAAAACAGTCAGAAGTAAATCAAGACTATAACGCTACGTCAGAATTTGAATTTGTTGTGCCTTATAACAGTGATTTGTTTTTTACGACTAATATCACACAATATACTGACATTTTTGTAGACCGTATACCGACCCGAAACATCCCCTCTAACTTAAGAAGCATAAATCATGTAGGGAGCTTTGAGGAAGGTCAAGTTGTTAGATTTTCATATTACAATGATGTTCCGCAAGGGGCTACAATTTGGATTGGTGTAATCGACCGTGATTTATTCACACAAGGATGGCATATCTGGTCGTCTCAGACACTTAATCTTACAGAGTTTAGGGACACTCGTATTCGTGGGAATATAACCGTACAAACTGATGGGATTTTATACACTTCAATCCCAAACGCTGGCGGAAATTGGCGTGTCTTTGTAAATGGCGAACCACGAGAGGTTACGTTAATCGGAGAAACAATGACTGGTGTTTATTTAGAAGAAGGCGAACATCAAATCGAATTTCGATATATAAATAGCAGCTTTATAATCGGGTTTAGCGTTAGCGTTATATCTTTTATTGTAATGATTGCCGTACAACTCAAAACATGGAATCGGCGAAAAAAACATCCTCGTAAATTCTTTGCCCATTTTCAATTCAACTGACTATAAAAGCCCCGATGAATAGTCATCAGGGCTTTTGGTATGAAAAAAGTGTCCAAAATTGCACGACTCTCAGACACAACTTTGGAACTTTCCCACATTAAGCCAGTCCGAGACCTGTCCGAAATTGCACACCTCTTTTTACAGAAGTGCGACTTTTTAACTTCTGCTCCTCG
>JGI24703J35330_11748341_pt1 | contig 14204 bp, 14 predicted proteins | sample TergutNt197P1_FD_35330 | JGI IMG/M metagenome (IMG submission 35330) | reverse complement strand
GAAGGATACAGACGAGGGCACAACGAAAAAAACTTACCAATTGATGAAAAATACATCCATAGCGTGGAAATGAACGAAATGCAACAAGCCTTAGAAAGCATGTTTCTAAACAAAAAAACCGCTCCCACAGCCATCCTTGCAGGTAACGACATGATCCTCGAAGAAATCCTAATCTTTGCAAAAAAACATAAAAGCTTCCTACCTAAAGAATTTAGCGTAATTGGAATTGATGACGTTTTATTTGCGAAATTCAATACCCCAGCCATCACTACAATTTCTCAACCAACCTACGAGATGGGAAAAAAATCCGCTCAAGTATTACTTGACATCATTGATGAAATTGGCGAACAAATGATAATGACTTACCGATTTCCACCAACATTTAATGAACGCGAATCTGTAAAAAACTTATAGTTAAAGTATGGTGTCAAAACATCATACTTTTTTATATAGAAAATCTAGCCCATAAGAGCTCCCGTCGAATAACTGGCAATTCCCGTCATTTACAGCAATAGTCCATACATCTGTGATATACTTTAATTTGTGAATTTTTAATATAAGCGACGCAGGATAATCATTCCAAAATGTGTGAAAATTGTGGTAATTTGTGAAAAATGCTTGATAACTATTAGAGAAAATGATAAAATAATAAGGCTGTGGTTTAAATGCGGAGTGGTGGTATGGATAAAAGAACAAGAATTCGCTATATGAGATGGCGTCGCAAGCGGATTTTTAAGCGAGTAGTGACGTTTGGTGCTGTACTTTCGATACTTTTAATAGGCACCAACTGGATTTTTGGGTTACTACCAGATGATGAAGATGAACAGGGTATCATTAATGCAACAAACCTTGAAGTGACGAGGGTGAATATAGCGGAAGAAGAACTAGAGGATTCGTGTGGTGAAATTGATTTTTCGCCAATTGTGCAGGTGCTAGAACGCTACGCTAGCGATGTTGCCATTTACTTCGAAAATCTTGAATCAGGATGCACCTTTGAGCACAATGCCCAAGAAGAATTTTTTGCAGCAAGCTTGAAAAAAGCGCCATTTGCATTATGGATTTACCAAAAAGCGGAGCTTGGCATTGTTAACTTAGAAGAACGACTTGTATTTACAGAAGAAGTTTTCGCTGGTGGAAGTGGAGTAATTCGTTTGAATTATGAATTTGGCGCAACATTTAGCGTAGAAGAATTACTTGGATTAAACCTCTACGAAAGCGACAACGTTGCAACAAGAATGCTTCATCAACGATTTTCGCAAGATGCTTACGTGAGATTTGTTGAAAATATTGGCGGAAGACGTGAATTAATTGGAGATATATTGGGTTCACTCATAACAGCTAACGAAGCGGGGCTTTTTGCAAGAGAAATATATGAATACATAACATCAGGTAGCAGTTACAGCCAAATTTTTAGACAGCAACTGTTAAATAATCAACACCAATTTATTATGGCAGACTATCCTATAGCATCAAAAACAGGATGGTATCGGCACTACGGTGGAGCTTGGCATGATATGGCGATAATTTTTGCGCCATCACCATTTACACTAGTAATATTAAGTTCTGATAAAACTGGAACAGCTGAGGATTTTAACGTATTTCAAGCTATCACTGACGCCTTTATCCAGTTTAATCATATAAATTTTGGGCTTAGCGAGTAAAAAATATATAAAAATTAGGGAAGGGCAAACTTTTTATTCCTAGTTAACGAATAACCTGTAGTGGGGTGGGAATTTCGAGGCATAAGTGCTTTTATTTATTGCGTTTGGAAGTTGGGGAAAAATACACGAAAAGAGAGATAATGATGAAGAATTTTTTAATTAATTTGATGATATTTGTCCTAGTGGCCTCAGGTGGGCTTATGATGGGCTGGCATATAATTCAAGAGGACGTAATTTTGTTTTTTACTTATGTTCCAATTGATGCAACGTTGTTTGAAAGAAATTTGGCACAAGCACAGCAAGAGGCGAGTTTTGATTGGGATGCCGTTGAAATGCTTGAGGCTTTTGACTGGATGGATCATATTGGCTCATCGGAATTAGTTTCTCCTGTTGGGGAATTAATTATGCCGAGCATTGATGTGAGTTTGCCGATTTTCTTAGGAGTTGGTGAACCAAATATTAGCTTAGGGGCGGGAACTGTAAGACCTGATATTGCAATGGGGGTTGGAAATTATTCACTAGCGAGTCACTGGAATCCAAACGCTGGAGTACTTTTTGGTGGGTTAGATCAAATTCAAGTAGGTGATCCATTAATACTTAGAGATGGTAATTTCTTATATATTTACGAGACAATTATTGGGGACAACTACATCGTTGAAGCATACCGTGTTGATATATTGGATGACGTTGCCGGCAAAGTATATTTAACATTATTTACATGTACCCCAGACGGAACGCAGCGTGTAATGGTTCGTGGAGAATTCGTAACAAAAATTTCGATGACAGAACTAGATGAAGTCGCAAATTTACTTGGTGGACTCGATAGTTTACAAGCAGAAAGAAATTTAGGTTTTGACTTATCACTAATGGTAGATGCAATCGAAAACTCAGAAGTACCATTTCCAATCATTGAAGTAGCAGTAGTTATCGGCGGATCCTTACTACTTGCAATAATCGTTGTAAAAATCGCCAACAAAGGAAGCAAAAAGAAAAAAAGAAAAGCTAGAAGATAATCCTCGAAATTTCTGACGAAACATCCGATTTTCACAAAGTTTAAGTGAAATGGGTGTTTTATTTTTTTAGACGTTAAAAAATTAGCGATGGGGCATCAAATAGGTGCAAAAAACCATCATTTTAAACAATAATTTTCAATTTTCATTCCCGCTACTCTGGCTATAGAACGGCATTTGTGATATACTTTAGTTATACGAAAAAAAAGCAATATTAAAGGAGCACTTGAAGATGGCAATAGACAAACAAGCATACACGCCAATGATACGTCAATTTTTAGAAGTTAAAGAAAATTATGAAGACGCATTTTTATTTTTTCGACTGGGAGATTTTTATGAACTATTTTTTGAAGATGCAATACTCGCATCAAAGGAATTAGAAATCACACTAACAGGAAGGGCATCAGGAACGGATGAAAAAATTCCAATGTGTGGTGTTCCGCATCATGCAGCTGGTGGATATATCGATAAACTGATCGCAAAAGGTTATAAAGTTGCCATTTGTGAACAAATCGATGATCCTAAAACGACAAAAGGAATGGTTCGCAGAGCCGTTACAAATGTTATTACACCAGGAACTGTATTGCAAGGTAGTGCCTTAAATGAAAAAGAAAATAACTATTTAACAGCAGTTGAATTTATCAGTGATCGTTATATTGTAGCTTATGCTGACCTTTCAACAGGGGAAGCCTATGCGATTAATGTCTCTAGTGAGGAATTAATTTCAAAATTGATCACCTTAGATTCAAAAGAAATTATTGTCGCATCAGATTTTGACAAAAGCATCCTTGAGCGCTTACTAGCGCTTAAACAAATGGTATTATCAGTGGAAGATAATATTTCTATGCCGCTACAATATGAACATATCGCGAAAAATATCCTTGATCAAACAATGTATCAAACCGTTGCAAGGTTAATAAATTATATTACCCGTACTCAAGAAGCAGCGCTGATGTTATTGCAACCTGTTGGACTAACAGAAGTTGATGATTATATGAGGCTGGATTATAATTCACAAACTCATTTAGAAATTACGCAAACAAATAGAAATAATTCGAGGACAGGATCTCTTTTATGGTTACTTGATAAGACGGAAACGGCGATGGGGTCACGGCTTTTAAAGCGATTTATTCTTAATCCGCTCACAAATATTGATTTAATTAATGAGCGTCTTAGTCATGTAAGTGCGTTTAAAGATAATTTAATGCATCTGGAAGAATTCAAGCGCCTAATTAGTGACGTGTATGATTTGGAACGACTCATTGGACGGGTCGCCACGGCAAGCGCAAATGGTCGAGATTTGCAACAACTCGCAATCTCGCTATCAAGGTTACCTGAGCTTGAGGCGATGTTGATGCAAATATCTCCTGTAATGTATGAGGAGAAAAAATTTAATGATGTAAGTCACATGGTCGAGCTTATAGCCTCGCGTTTAGTTGATGATATTGGCATTCAAATTAAGGAAGGGGGCATTATTAGGGACGGGTTTGATTCTACACTTGATGAATACCGTCATATTATGGCAAATGGTAAAGACTGGATTTTAGAACTTGAACAACAAGAGCGCCAGCGTTCAGGAATAAAGTCGCTTAAGGTTAAGTATAATAAGGTTTTTGGTTACCATATTGAAGTTTCTACGACGAATTTGCATTTAGTTACTGAGGAGCTTGGTTATATTAGAAAGCAGACGTTATCAAATTGTGAGAGGTTTATAACTAGCGAACTCAAGGAAAAAGAGGACATTATACTAAATGCAAGTGATCGGGCGATAATGCTGGAATATGAATTGTTTACAGATCTGCGCGATAAATTGCAGGAGTTCGTTACTGATGTACAACTTATAGCTGCAAATGTTGCGTATTTTGATGTTGTTTCAAGTTTCGCCTTTGTTAGTGCAGAGTATGGATATTGCAAGCCGGTTTTATCGAATGATCGTCAGATTTCTATTATTGATGGGCGTCATCCGGTTGTTGAGAAGGTGCTTAAGAATGTGACTTATGTTGAAAATGATTGTGTTATGCCTGAGGAGTTATCTATTCATTTAATTACAGGGCCTAATATGAGCGGGAAGTCTACTTATATGCGCCAAGTTGCTCTAATTAGTGTGATGTCGCAAATTGGTTGTTATGTGCCGGCAAGTGAGGCGCAATTGCCGGTTTTTGATCAAATTTTTACGCGCATTGGAGCGGGAGATGATTTGACGAGTGGCCATTCGACGTTTATGGTTGAGATGATGGAAACGAATTATGCGCTAAGAAATGCTACAATGAATAGTTTGATTCTTCTTGATGAAATTGGGCGCGGGACGGCGACTTTTGATGGAATGGCCCTCGCACAAGGGATTATTGAATATATTCATGAGCATATTGGTGCAAAAACGTTATTTGCGACGCATTATCATGAATTAACTGATTTAGAGCAGACGTTAACTGGACTAAAAAATCTGCACGTGAGAGCGAAGGAATATAATGGAAAGTTAATTTTTATGCATAAGGTCACATCAGGAGCAAGTGATAAGTCATATGGTGTTCATGTTGCAAGAATTGCCGAATTACCTGTTGAGGTTACTAATCGAGCCAAGGAATTACTGGCAAGTTTTGAATCGAATAATGCCAGAAAAGTCACGACTGATACGCCTCTGGAAACACCTAAAAGTGACAAACCAGTTCATAAATTTGAAGAAGTGATAGAAAAAATTAAAGGTCTCAATGTTGATATGATGAGCCCACTTCAAGCCTTATTGGTATTGTCAGAATTAAAGGAGGAGTTGATGTAATGAAAATTGGATTTGTAGGCTTTGGCAATATGGCGCAGGCGATTATTAACGGGTTAATTGCTACAGGTGATTATAAGGCGAAGGATATCATGGTTAGTGATGTGGTAAAGGTCGAAACGGCAATCGGCGTAAAATGGGGAACGAGTAACGGTGAAGTTGCAACTTTTGCAGATGTGTTAATTTTAGCTGTTAAGCCCCAGCAATATAAAGAAGTCATAACGGAAATTAAAGATGTTATTGATAACAAGACGATTATTGTTAGTATTGCAGCGGGACTTACTATTTTAACACTTGAGGAACTATTTGCTAAAGAGGTGAAATTAATTCGCACAATGCCTAATACGCCAGCACAAATTGGTCAAGGTATGACAGCAATTATGCCAAATGATATTGCAACAAAGGAAGATATTTCAGCAGTTTGTGAAATATTTGATGCAGTTGGAAAGACGCAAATTGTAACTGAGGATTTAATTGAGGCAGTTATTGTTACAAGTGGATCAAGTCCTGCATATATTTATATGATGATTGAGGCGATGATTGAAGCGGGAGTAAAAGAAGGAATGGACCGTGATACAGCATCAGTGTTTGTTTGTCAAGCAATGCTTGGGGCGTGTATGATGGTGTCATCAACAGGTCTTGCCCCAGCTGATTTGATTAAAGCCGTATGTTCGCCAAATGGAACAACAATTGAGGCAGTAAATCATTTAAATGAACAAAATTTTAATCAAATCTTACTTGACGCAATGGCTGCAAGTTCAAAAAGATCACGCGAATTATCGAAATTATAAAATTAAGCCCTGTGCGAAAATGTAATTTGCACCAATGAAATTGAATTTGAATATACTATCATGATTAAGAGAAAATGAGGTGATAAAATGGAATGGATTTTCATTTTAATTCAAACAATGATGTTGGTTATTGCCTTGGGAATTGATGCGTTCATTTGTAGTTTTTCATACGGAGCAAACAAAATAAAGATTCCGTTAAAAACTGTTTTTGTGATCAACATTGTAACAGTGACGTTACTTCTAACTGGAATTGTAATTTCGAGGCTACTCTCGCCTGTACTTCCGTTATTTTTGATGGACTGGTTGCCGTTTGTCATATTAACAATGCTCGGATTGTCAAAAATTTTTGAGGGTGTTATCAAGGCGCTGATAAGGAAATCACAAGAACAAGGAGAAGTGAAATTTTCGTTTTTTAATGTTGACTTTATCCTAAAAATATACGCAGATTACAAGGAAGCGGACGTTGATCATTCAAAAGTGTTAAGTATTAAAGAAGCAATCCCGCTCGCAGTGGCTCTAGGAATTGACGGATTATCGGTCGGATTTTCTGTTGGCTTAACAGCCATAACAATACCACTATTACTTTCGGTATCCCTTCTGGTAGAATTTTTATGTGTGGTACTCGGGACTGCTATGGGGCGCCGTGTGGCAAATGTAATTAAATTTGATTTAAGTGTAGTGAGTGGTTTGATTTTAATCATGGTCGCTGTATTTGAACTTTTGTCATAAGTGTGGTATAATTGTGAGGATTTTCGCCAAAAGGAAAAGACCAAGTAGTTTAAACTTGATCTACACATGATATTACTTGCCAAAAAGAACGTGTAAATAATTCGTTCTGCTGTCAAAGACACGATTGATATAAACAATCTTTGCCTTTTCGTCAACTCGATAGACGGTAATGTAAACCAGCTTTTTTGTAAATGGAAATACCGTATAACGAAAATCGGTAATGATATCTGTTTTAGATTGTAATGAAGCACCCATTTTTGGATTGTTTTGCAGTTTTTCCATGTCTTTCGTGATTTCATCAATAAATTCTGTACCACTACCGTTAAAATCGTCTAGGTTTTCTTTGATAATTCTAAGATCGATTTTACTGGCATCAGTTAACTCGACAATCATAATCCAAATTCCTTTCTCACGTCTGCAAGTGAAGTTGTTCGGCCAGCTGCGATGTCCATTTCAGATTTTCGTAATTCTACCATTAACCACGATTGAGCACGTAAACGCTCAAGTTCTTCCATTTCAACAATCGCATACTGTGCTTTACCATTTTTTGTTAACGCAACTTCGTTTCCGTATGAAACGTGATCAAGAACTTTATTATAGTTTCTTAAATCGGACACGGGCATTATTGTCATTTAAAACACAACCTTTCGTAAAATTTTACTAACTTTATTATACCCTAGCTTTTATGAATTATCAAGGTTTAGATTGGCTGAAAAGTTAAATATTCGCAAAAGTTAAAACGACATCAACCTCGAACGCCAAAAAACACTAATGAAAGCGTGCTAAAAATTGGAAAATCTGTGCGTTAGGGACTATTTTAAAACTTCTCTGTGTGGTATAATATTGTGTAAAATGTTGCATTAAGGAGCGGGTTATATGCCACACAAACCAGAACATCGAGTAGATGCATTAGTAAAAAGGATCAATAGAATCGAAGGTCAGCTTGGCGGAGTAAGGCGAATGATTGAAGATGATAAGCCGTTTGATGAGGTTATTATTCAGTTAAATGCCATTAAATCAGCAACGCAAAGAATAAGCCAGATTCTACTAGAGGCGCATACTGAACATACATTTTATAATGCGACCACACTTGGCGAGGATGCCGAAAAAGAACTAGAAAGCTTGCGCCGCGCAGTAACTCAGTATAGCAAAATGTTGTAAAATAGTCTTCGGGCTATTTTTTTTGCGCTGATTTTTAAAATTCTTTAAAAACTTAAACTAAGGCATTGACAACAGTCACGAAAAATGCTAAAATACCCTATAGGGGTATAAGGTATATCGGTGAAGAGGTGGATTTCATGTTAAAAAAGATTAAAGATCAATTAGAAATGGTGCTAGCGGTAATTTGTGCCATCTGTTGGGTTGTTGGTTTTATATTTGATCTAACAGGCTTTGAAACAGTGGGAGTTATATTTTTTATTGGTGCATATTTAAGTGGTGGATTTTTGAAAACGAAAGAAAGTCTTGAGGCGTTAATTAAAGAGTGCGAATTCAGTGTTGACTTTTTAATGATGATCGCGGCCATCTGTGCAGCAATTATTGGATACTGGGAAGAAGGAGCGATGCTCATCGCGATTTTTGCCATCAGTGGAGCTTTAGAAACGTACACGTTTAATAAATCTCACAAAGAAATTTCTGCACTGATGGATTTACAACCAGAAGAGGCAACGTTATTTTTAGACGGCGTAGAAAAAATTGTTTCAGTATCAGAGTTGACAATTGGCGACATTATTTTAATCAAGCCAGGAGATCGTGTGCCAGCTGATGGCGTGATCGTTTACGGGGCAACCAATCTAGATGAGGCTGCTATTACAGGGGAGTCGATACCGGTTGAGAAGACAAACGAAGATGATGTTTTTGCGGGGACTGTTAACTTAAGAAGTTCTGTGCAAGTAAAAATTACAAAACCGAGCAGCGAGACGCTATTTCAAAAGATTATTCAAATGGTACAAAATGCGCAAAGTGAGAAGTCTCCATCACAACTATTTTTAGAAAAATACGAGGGTATTTACGTGAAAGGCGTCCTTATTGGCGCAGTGGGGCTTGCGGTTATTTTAACGTTGGTGTTTGGTTGGAGTGTTTCGGATGCGGCAAGAAGAGCGATTGTCTTGCTAGTAGTTGCATCACCTTGTGCGCTCGTTGCATCAGTTACACCAGCGACACTATCTGCTATTTCAAATGGTGCAAAAAGTGGGATTTTATTTAAAGGCGGGGTTCAGCTTGAGAAGATGGGTAATTTAAAAGCTGTGGCATTTGATAAGACTGGAACTATTACTAAAGGAAAGCCTATTGTAACGGATGTTTTTATTCGTGAAGATGCAGATGAAGATGCGGTGCTTGCTGTTGTGGCAGGAATTGAGAGCCATTCAACGCATCCACTTGCAGATGCAATTATTAAGTACGTTAAAACAGAGCGAAATTTAGAAATTATTGTGCCAGAGACGATTGAGAATGTGGTTGGTTTTGGTGTTATTGGTGAAGTTGAAGATATTCGTTATACGATTGGAAAGGCACAAATGTTTGATGGACTTGCAGAAGATTTTGCTGATGGTATTGGTAATACTTGGCAAGAAGAAGGAAAAACTCTCGTTTATGTTAGTGATGATTTAGGGATGCTTGCGGTGCTTGCGCTAAAAGATACTGTAAGAGAAGAAGCGAAAATTGCGATTGAGGGCTTGCATAATTTAGGAATTTCTACTATAATGATTACAGGTGATAATGAGCAAACGGCAGCAATTATCGCAAAAGAGGTGGGATTAACGGACTTTTTTGCGTCATGTTTGCCGGACGCAAAGGTAAATATTGTCAAACAACTCCAAGAAAAATATGATGTCGTTGCGATGATTGGTGATGGAATTAATGATGCTCCAGCGCTTGCGACGGCAAATATTGGAATTGCGATGGGTGAAGGTACAGATGTTGCGCTTGAAACGGCAGATGTTGTTTTGATGAAAAATGATTTAACAAGATTGCCTAAAGCGGTAGTTTTATCGCGCAGGATGAATAAAATTATTAAACAAAATATCATTTTTGCCATAACTGTTATCTCGGTGTTAATTTTATCGAATTTCTTTTTTAGATTACCGATTCCAGTCGCCGTTGTTGCACATGAAGGCAATACAATTTTGGTAATTTTAAACGGGTTGCGCTTGCTGAAAAATAAAAAAGGGTCTAACTAGAGAGGTTGAAAATATGCATTTTGCTGAGTATAAAACAATTTTAAGTGCTAAGGGTGGCATGAATATTTATCGTGGTTGTACTCACGGTTGTATTTATTGCGACTCAAGGTCTACTTGTTATCAAATGACTCATGATTTTGAAGATATTGAAATTAAGCAAAATGCCCCTGAAATTCTTGAAGCTCAACTTAAAAAAAGGCGAAAAAAATGCATGATTTCAACCGGTGCAATGAGTGATCCATATATTCACTTAGAAGAAAAATATGAATACACACGCAGATGTTTAAAGGCAATAGAAAAGCACGGTTTCGGGGTTGCGATATTAACAAAATCAACGCGCATTTTAAGAGATCTTGAAACGTTAAAAGCCATAAATAAGAAGACAAAATGTGTCGTACAAATGACGCTGACAACCGCAGATGAGGACTTGTGCAAAATTTTAGAGCCACATGTATCAACAACAAAAGAACGAGTTGCTGCCCTTAAAGTCTTCAAAGATGCGAAAATTCCGACTGTTGTCTGGCTTGGACCGTTTTTGCCATATATTAATGATGATGTTGCGAATTTGCAAAAAATTCTCGACTATTGCGTTGAAGCAGGAGTTGTGGGCATTGTCTGTTTTGGCATGGGGATGACCTTGCGAGAAGGTAGCCGTGAATATTTTTACGACCAGCTCGATTGTCATTTTCCGGGTCTAAAAGAAAGATATATTAAAAAGTACGGCAATAAATATGAAGTTGGAAGCCCAAATTACACATCTTTAATGCGGCTACTTAAATCCACTTGCCAAAAACATGGTATTTTGCTTAACGGGGAAATATTCGCATACATGGCAAAATTCGAATCGAAATACGGACAAATGTCTCTGTTTTAAAATTTTATTAAATAAATGACACATGCCTAGAAATATTTGCATATACTGTTGTGAGTAATAGGAAAGGTGTGATGAATGATGATTAACAATTTATTTGAGCAATTTGGAGCTAACGTGACGGTCGATGAAGATGACGTGATGGATATGGCGGCTGATGCAGCAACTACTGACCTTGCAGATGATGAGGATGTAAGAAATTTAATTAGAAGCGTCGGTGCAATGGTAGGCCGCGAAATTGACCCTGAAATTGAGGATAAGCTTACAGAAATTATTACAAGCGGCGAAGCCCCAACCGATATGGCAAGCCTAATGGAAATGATGAGTTAAACCCCTAGTGCTCTGACTCGTAATCAGCTATAGGTTAGGGAATTACGGGTTGGAGTACTAGCTCGAAAATCTTGACAAATACAATTAAGCTGGCTAGCTAACAAGTCAAAAGCGAGTCATTGCAAAGTTTAAAACGGTAAATCAGAAAACAAAGAAAATGGCAGTTGTTGCGATTTGTGCAATGTGCCATTTTTTTGAATTTAGCAGGAGAAAAGCCTAGACAGCGACGAAAAAAATTGATATAATAAGATAAGAATGAAAAAGATAGAATACACCCCAACAAATTATCCAAGTGATTTAACAGATGCCCAAAGGGAACAGCTATAACTTAAAAGGACGTGTGAAAAGTGGAAGTAAGAGAAGATTTTGTAATTGATGCACCAGCGTTCACTGATATTGATGGAACAATTAGATATGTCATGACTAGAGAAATGATTAATAAAATGATAAATGACGCAATATCTAAGAGTAAACTGATGTTTGAACTTGAAAAAGGAAGACAGTCAGCAAAAGGAAAAAAAGCGATCAGCATTGATGAATTAATCGAAAGGTTGGCGTTGTGATGCCTAGTTATACAGTGATACCATCAGCTAAAGTTTAAAGAGCAATTAAGAAATACTTTAAAAAAGCTTGAGTTAAGCCCAAAATCTGGGTCAAATTTAAGTGCAAGAATAGATATTGAAACAGGTGTGAAATATTTTTTGGTCGATGATTATTTATTGTTTTATGAGGAAAGTGGAGATTATGAAATAACAATTTTAAGATTTCTCAGTGGTCGACAAGATTGGATGAGTGCTTTTTTTGATTTTGAGCTGTGTTAAATTACCGAATTAGAAAAGGAGAGGGTTACAATGCCAGAAAACTTTTGGGAAGGTATCGAACGAGAAGCAGAGTTGAAAGCTGAGAAGAATCGCAAAACAGAAGAAAAACTCGCCGGTGCAGAAAGAAATGCAGCGAAAAAGGTAACAGATATCCTAGTACTCCAACCCGTAATTCCCTAACCTATAGCTGATAAAATTTTGAAAACTCTGCGTCAACGCCTCCTTACGTACCTTACTGGTACGCTGCGTTGTTGTTTCCTTGATTTTTCGAAAATTTTATTTAATCGCTATAGATCAGTTAATTACGAGCCGGAGTACTAGGTAGCAAATCATCAAAAGAAATTAAAGAAATGCGGTTAAACGACTTACGAGATACAGTTGAGGACACAATCGGTGTCATTAGATTTGAGAGCATCCTAAATGAAATCACAGCTAACTTTGCAAACTTAGCGAGGTAAGACTTAAAGATAGCATCTTGTTGAAGTTGCGCAATGTGTCACTTTTTTGAAATTTGAGGAGAAAACCTCTAGACAGCGACGAAAAAAATTGATATAATAAGATAAGAATGATGGTCAAAGACTAGGAGGGGAACAATAAATGCAAAAGGCTAAGGGGAAGTATTTTAGACCCGTCATAAACCCCAAAATAAGGGACGGATTATTCAAAGAAGTTTTAAGAAGAAAAGACAGTGTTTCCCAATTGTACGAATTGTTATATGACGAAACATTATCAGTAAAAGATATCGAAATTCAAACACTGGACTCGACTATATTATATAGAGCTAGGTATAATGATATTTCATTTCTTGCGTCCGACGGAACTCTAACAGAACTACCAGAAAACAGTGTTTCATTTGCGATTAACGAAGATGCGTCCAGTAATAAGGTTCTTTTAGTACTAGTTGAGCATCAGAGTACAAAAGATCCTGAAATCAACAGTCGGATAAAAGAATATGCAGATGATTTCATCGAGCTGTATAATAAAGATAAGTTAGAAATGGGAGAAAAAATCCCAATTGATATAAACATAAAAGGCGCGGTGCTGTACAATGGTCGAAACCTCAATGAGCAAATAAACAATGAAGGTAGATTGTTCGAATTTGAAAATTTTGAAAACACAACAGGAATCGAAATAGAACATGTCGATGCAAGATACGCTGCACTCATAAGTAGATTTGGCGAACATAAAGACTTCGACCTGTTTAAATTGGCTTACTTTTTTCAAGAGTTCGATAAGGAGCTTAATCGTCTTGATAAAGAGTTTAACATCAAAGAAGTTACAGAACTTAATGCGGACAATTTTGATGAGGCTCAGGATGAGCTAATCAAACAAAAAAAAGCAGAAATTGGGATGATAGCCTACATGAACGCAAGGCAAAAATGCAAAGAAACAAATATGCTCATAAATGAATTAAAGGGAATTAAGGCACTAATTACCGAATCAGAAAAGGAGAGGGTTACAATGCCAGAAAACTTTTGGGAAGGTATCGAACGAGAAGCAGAGTTGAAAGCTGAGAAGAATCGTAAAACAGAAGAAAAACTAGCAGGCGCAGAAGAAAAGCTCGCCGGTGCAGAAGAAAAACTAGCAGGCGCAGAAAGAAATGCAGCGAAAAAGGTAACAGATATCCTAGGTAGCAAATCATCAAAAGAGATTAAAGAAATGCGGTTAAACGATTTACGAGATACAGTTGAGGACACAATCGGTGCCATTAGATTTGAGAGCATCCTAAAAGAAATCACAGCTAACTTTGCAAACTCAGCTCACACATTATAAAGCCGGAGTTAAATATGTAAAATCGCAATTCATAAAATCAAAAACGTATAAATCCCTATCTTTAGTAAAATAAAGATGGGGATTTTTTTATGTGAATTTGAAAGTTGATATTGAAACTAAAACAAACGTCAAATTTAAAAGCGCTACAAAATAACTTTTTGGAAAAAATTCAAATTCCAGAACGCAAGACTTAAATATGGCAAACTTGACACATTTAGCCTCATTTGCACATCTAAAAAAAAAAAAAAAGCAAGTCAAAAATTTCC
>JGI24703J35330_11748342_pt1 | contig 14222 bp, 9 predicted proteins | sample TergutNt197P1_FD_35330 | JGI IMG/M metagenome (IMG submission 35330) | reverse complement strand
GCGACTTTTCTTGGATTTCTTGGTTTTAAGAAAATATCGCCACGACCATTGCCAGATTCTCGGTTGGATAAAGCGCGATAGCCTTTCATACCTCGCAGAACACCTGTTAAAAATCCATGATAGAAATTTTCATGACTATCCATGTAACTGATAGATTCACTTAGCAATTCAGCAATTTCTTCCTCAAAAGTTTCGACATCTTGATTCAATACCGCCGTAAAAAGTTTCGTCATGTCCGTCTCTTTTACCCGCTCATCAAACCATTCGCGAATTTGGCGGACATATATATACAACACTTCTTTGTTTGGAATCTTTAAGTCTAGATGATTTTGAACACCGATTTGCTCTTTTCCTACTTTTTTCAAATAACCTGTAAAAAATAGGAAGCTCCATAAATTATCCATATTTTTGGTGATATCAGCATAGACTGTGTCCTCTAAAATAGGCTTTTTGATGGTTTTCCCTTCAATGAGTAGCTCGATTTCGTCTCTGGTTTCATCATCAGCAATTTCAATTAGTTGGCGAATGATGCTATTTGAGCTTGTATTCGACCAGTGTGGGCGCGGAAGATACATTTTTCCATAAAGAATATCTGTCATATAATGAAGACTGCTCCAAGGGTTGTAGACGATGGTTTCGCCAAAATGATAACCGTTATACCAGTCGCGCATTTGCTCGCTTCTTTCAGGAATCTCGTAATATTCTAGCATTTCATCGACCTCGGGTTGTGTAAAACCAAAATATTCGCCGTAGCTATCTGTTAAAATTGAAATGATGTTTAAGTTGTTAACCCCAGTAAAAATACTTTCTTTGCTAATTCGAAGGCATCCAGTAATGACAGAAAAATGAAGGGCATCGTTAGTTTTTAACGCGCCACCGAAGAATGAGCGAATAAAGCTGACCATTTCATCATAGTAGCTTGTTTTCGCAAAAAAGGCTTTTTCTAGCGGTACGTCATATTCGTCAATTAAAATGATGACTTTTTCGCCGTAGTGTTGAAACAAGCATTGGGATAGGAATAGGAGGCTACCTTGTAATATTTCTACGTTGGCTGATTGGTCGAGGATGCTTTGGAAGATTTGTTTTTTGTCTTTAGTTATTGAATTGCTTGTTAAAAGATAAGCATGGTGGTCAAATTCCCTAGCGATTTCCATTTTCAACATCTTGAAGGCAGATTCGAAAGTTGCGCCTTCTGCGCCTTTAAGTATTAGCTTAATCACGGGGTATTTGTTCTGATGGATTAAATATTCTGCTCCTGCGTCCATGATTTTTAAATCGTCGAATAAATGCGCTTTGTCTTGTTTTAAATTTTCAAAGTAGTGTTGGAGCATGCTGATTGTTAGCGATTTCCCGAATCGACGAGGACGTGTAAAAACGTGTACGTATCCCTGTTTGTCTATGAGTTCTTTAATTAGTAAGGTCTTGTCCACATAGTAGTAGTCTTGCTTGATCATAGATTCGAAATTTTCAATGCCAATGGGTAAAGATTTTAATTGATCATTATACTTCATCTGCTACGCCTCCTTGGTTTTGTTATTTATAGTATAGCCGATTTTCTCATTTTTTGCAAGGGAAAAGTCGGCTCGAAGTCAGGAGGTCAAACCATCTTAAGAAATTCTTAATAATTTACCCCTGTTTTTCCTAAGATTTTTCCTGTATAATGGGGTTGACACGGAAAAAGGAGTTGATGGTAGTGTTAGAGGTTAAAAATTTGACAAAGAAATACGGGCGACGCTTGGTATTAGATGATGTTTCGATGACGTTTGAGAAAGGGAAGGTTACTTGTTTGTTGGGGCTTAACGGAGTAGGGAAAAGTACGACGATGAAAGCCATTATGGGGATGATTCCTGTTAATAAAGGTGAGTTTTTGATCGATGGTCGTAGGATTACTAGTAAGAATATGGATCGGATCGCGTATGTGCCTGATTTGCCGATTTATGATTTGTCGTTGACGGCTGATCAAAATTTGCAGATTGCAAGTCAAATGTATCCGAATTTTGATATGAAGAAGGCCGAAAGGCTGATTGCTTTTTTTAAGCTTCCTCATGAGAAAAAATTGCGCGAGTTGTCTAAAGGTAATTTGGCGCGGTTTAACTTGATCGTGGGCTTGTGTCAATATGCGGAAGTGTTGCTACTTGATGAGCCTTTTAGTGGAATTGATGTGTTTACACGTGAGGCATTTATCGCTGCCATGAAATCTGATTTTATCAACCCTGGTCAAACGGTTGTGCTGACCACGCATGAAATTAATGAGGTGCAAGATATTGCTGATACGGTGATTCTGCTAGAAGAAGGGCAAGTTTTCCAAGTATTTACAAAAGAAGATGCGCTTGCAGAGGGGTTAAGCATTGTGGATAAGATGCGCGAATTGTACAAAGGTGGTGAGACCTCATGAAGAAGTTTTTAACTTTAATTGAAATCGAATTTAGACATATGATTGGGATTCTTGTTGGGATTTTTGTTGCAACAGCAGGACTTTCAGTACTGATTTTTTATAGCGGTATTTCTAGCGCCAATCAACAGGCGCAACGCATTATGGCTCAAGGTAGCATGAGCGTTGCGGCGTTTACAGCGCAAAATGGCTATTTTTCTCTAGCAAATGTTACTAATAATGCCATGTTGTATCTGGTTTTCATCCTCTTCTTTTTTGGCTTGGTACTTGCCTTAAGCTTTTGGGTTTGGCAGCGGGAATGGGCGGGAAAGTCGAAAGGAATTTATTTTCTGCTCTCGCTTCGAGCGCCACGGATTCGAATTTTGGCAGTTAAGCTTTTGGTTACAGTTTTTTGTTCTTGGCTTTTCTTTGGAATGATTTTGATTATTTTAGGTATCGGCAGTCTGATGATGAATGTAATAATGGGCAGTTCTTTAGTGGCAAGTAATCAAATTGCGACTTATTTGCAAAATGCCAATTGGGCGCTTTCTATCGCATTGCCGACGACATTTACCCATTTCCTTTATCATACAATATTTACCATTACAATTTTCTTAGCGATGACAGCGTGGGTATTGTTAACGAAATCATTTAAGTGGCTAGGCGGGGTGATTGGCTTTATTTACTGCGTTGCCAACCTCATTATTTTTATTAGGATTCAAACCATGTGGCTGTTTTATGACGAACGCATCCTTATTGAATGGACGTTTGTGATAGGATCGTGTTTGATTAGCTTCTTGCTTAATTACTGGCTGATCAACAAAACCATCTCGGTTTAGAATGGAGGACAATTTTATGAATAAGAATTTTTCTATCACATTAATGATACTTGCTGTTATTGCTGTCGGATCGACGCTCATCCTCCGTCAGGCAGATGCCGCAATACCGAACCAGAATTTTCGAATTGAAGTTTTACATGGGGATGCATCACTGATCGACGACATTTTTGAAATTAGTGCTATTCGCCAAGAGGGAACAAATGATTTTTCAAGGGTCATTCTAACGACAAATGAGCCCGAAATAACGCCGATTCGTTTTGATGCGCGCCATCAATTAGATGACCGCCAGTTGGAAAATCGGGAGTTTTATCGCGGAACTCATGCATGGACGCGCAGAAGGTCAAATCAAAATGAAACGATGAATCATCAAGTATTATTCGTGGATAATTGGCCAAATCCTAGAAATTTGAATGTGTTAAACAAAGAAACAGGTACTTTCGCTACCTTTGAAGAACCTGATACAGATGCGCATTTTTTAAATTGGCCAACCAGACTCTTTTTAGAGCAAAACGGTCAATTAAAGTTGATCATTGTCGCTGAAGGCACTCTTCATGCTCGCGTTTATCACGTAGATTTTAATCGAGATCGGTTAATTTTTGACTTCGAAATTAGACAAGAAGTATTAGGCAGTTGGTTTGTCACTGATAATCATCTTTATTTTTACGAAATGGGAGGTTGGGTGCAATCACCACAGGGGTGGAGTGAATTCGTCTATAATCCAAGTGAGGCAACAGGTGGTTTCGACCGTGAAACAGGGGTGGATACCCTAACTCACAGTAATCGCCCGCTCCATATCCTTAATTTTGAAACGCAGATGCTAGAATCACGCCCATCACCAGTAGGAGTTAGCAATACTTGGTCACTTACGCATTGGGGCGATTACATCATTCACGATGGTATCGTCACATTTGATGATCAAGGCAACGAAGGCCATATTGATGGACTTGCACTCATCAATTTTGAAACAGGACAACGCCATGTCTTCCAAGATTCTAGTTTGGATGACTGGTTTGAATCGCAGCAAGATGCTGGTTGGGGAGGTATTTCTACTCACTGGTGGGGTGAGCGATACGTACTCGACCACTATCTTGTCGCAACGGTTCGCATCAATGAGTTTCTGCAATTTATCGACATTTTTGACTTAGATAACATGGAACATATTTATCGTGGGCGAATCAATATACGTCGTGACCAAGGTCTGCTTAGCGATGATTGGGGTCAGGTTAATGGCTTTGAGGTTAGGCTAAGGGATTAGGTCATTCAAATTTTGAATACAAGAAAAGACGCCGATTTAAATGGCGTCTTTTTTCTTATTCGTCGTTAGTTTTAATACCAAACTTCTTATTGAAGCGCTCGATACGTCCGTCAGCTTGTGCAAACTTTTGACGTCCTGTATAGAATGGGTGGCAGTTTGAACAAGTATCGATTCGGATTTCTTGCTTTACTGATCCACTTTCAAACTCATTACCGCATGTTGTACACGTGACATTTACACGGTTGTATTGTGGGTGAATTCCTTGTTTCATTTTCTTTACACTCCTTGAACCCTGACAATAGCACTGGTTGATACCAGCTTTGGATTTACTGAGACAACGATGTTGTCTATTTTGTCAGAGAAAGTCTTTTAAATTGCAAATGTGCAACCTGATTATTATACTAGATCTGGCAGGAAAAAGCAACTCTTTTTTACTCATCAACCGTTTCACGCCAGATTTTCGCACCTAAATTGCTCAATTTTTGTTCAATATTGGAATAACCACGGTCAATATGATAAGTGTTACCGATTTCTGTCACACCCTCAGCCACTAAAGCAGCAATAACCAATGAGGCGCCAGCTCGCAAATCGGTTGCCATCACACGCGCTCCGCGCATCGGGGTAATACCATTAATAATCGCTGTTCTACCGACCACATCGATATTGGCTCCCATTTTATTTAATTCATAACAGTTTCTAAAACGGTCTGAATAAATAGTATCCTCAACTTTTCCGATGCCCTCTGCTTGGGTTAGTAAGGTGACAAGAGGTTGTTGCAAATCGGTTGCAAGACCTGGGTAGATGCTTGTTTTAAAGTCGACTGCTTTGATCTCTTTACTTCCGCGCACAGTGACTGAATCCGTATTGATGTCGATATCAACACCCATCTCTTGTAACTTAGAGATTAAAGCATCTAAGTGGTGGGGAATAATGTTGTCAATTTTGACCTCTTCACCTGCAGCAGCAGCTAATGCGATATAAGTCCCCGCTTCAATACGGTCGGGGATAATGGCGTGTCTAGTTCCGTTTAAACGATCCACACCTTGAATTCTGATTTCGCCTGTCCCAGCTCCGCGGATATTGGCCCCCATATTATTAAGGAGGTTGGATAAATCAACAATTTCCGGCTCTTTTGCCGCATTTTCGATAACGGTTGTCCCTTCAGCTTTACTTGCCGCAATCATGATGTTAATGGTCGCACCGACTGACGGGAAATCTAAGTAGATTTTTGCACCTTTTAGACGATCGGCTTTCATATGGATGACACCGCCATCTTGCTCGACTATTGCACCTAGTGCTTCAAAGCCTTTCAGGTGCAGATCAATGGGACGTGGGCCAAGATAACACCCACCAGGCATACCAATTTTGACTTCTTTAAACTTTGCTAATAAGGCACCTAAAAAATAATAAGAGGCACGCAATTTCGTTACTGGTCCATCCAGTAACGGTACATTTTTAATTTCTGTGGGGTCGATGACAAAATCTTCATTATTTTCACCATCGTAAGCATAACTTCCGCCTAACTGACTGATCATTTCACCCAGGCGCTCTACATCTACAATATTTGGGATATTTTCGAGTGTTACAGGAGATTCTGCTAGAATGGATGCAGGTATTAATGCTACGGTGCTGTTTTTGGCACTATCAATTCTCACTGTTCCTCTTAATGGGCGTCCGCCCTCAATTTTAATAAATTCCATACTTTTCGTCCCTTCGATATGTATAACTATTTCCTACTTAATGGGAATCAATGTTATTATACCAGAAATTTCGCTAGGATGCTCGTTTTTTTGATTAAAAAAGCGTTTCCTGTCGACTTTATCTTTATATGTATTTAAAATATATGTCGAAAAAGCCAAATTTATGCTTAAATCGACAAATCTTCTACAAACTTCTTATCACGTTCTAATTGCTCAACCAACGCATCAAGCCCATCGAATTTCATTTCCTCACGAATTTTTTCATAAAACTCAATCCGGAGGTTCTGTCCGTACAAATTTTGCTTGTTATTTAACAGGTGTGTCTCGATAGTTAATTCCCCATCTTGGGTGACGGTCGGATTAAAGCCAATATTAGTCATACTTGCAAATTTATTACCATCGACATAGGTCGCGGTGGCATAGACACCTGGGGAGGGTAGTAATGTATCTTCGTTTAATAAGAGGTTTGCTGTAGGAAAGCCGATGGTTCTTCCTAATTGCTTGCCATAAATGACCTTACCGTTTATCGCATAAGTGCGCCCCAACATGCGTGTGACACATGAGAGATTTCCTTTCACAAGGGAATTTTTGATCTGAGTGGTTGATATTTTGGTACCATTTATTAAAACGGGATTGGCGACTTGTATTTTAAACGCAGTTTTATTTACTAAAAAATCGGCACTTCCTACGCCACCTTGCCCAAATTTGAAGTCGAAACCGATAGATATAAATTTGGCGTTAATGGTCTCTAAGTATGTTTTGATGAATTGTGAGGCGGTCAAATTCTTAAGGGTTGTGTCGAATTTTATAATAAGTGTATAATCGACGTTCATTTTTTTTAGAAGAAATAACTTTTCTGTTAAGGGGGTGAGCTGTCCGCTATTTTGGGTATAGCCTAGTGCGACTTTTGGGCTTTTATCAAAGGTAATGACAACACTTTTGAGGCAGTTTGTTTTTGCGTGATGTGTCATATTTTTAATAACGCACTGATGCCCGAGATGGATACCGTCAAAAAAGCCAATGGCAACAGCGCAATTTGCTTTTAATTTAATTAGTTCTTCAAGGGTGATAACCTTCATCATTGAAACCTCCAAAACGCATAAAAAACGACAACCAGCGCGGTGTCGCTTATTACTATATTTTATTTTTCACTCGCTAAAATGCCACCTCGGGCAAAATTCTGCTTTGACATATCCTCAATGACGATCGTAACTGCTTCTGGTGTTGCACCTGTTGATTCCACAACAGCTTGAGTAACTTTAGCGACTAATTCTTTTTTCTGTTCAAGGGTTCGACCCGAGAGCATTTTGATGTTAACTAAAGGCATTTGCGTGACCTCCTCATTTTTAGTTTATTGTGATAGGCAATTGCAAAATTTGAACTACTGATTTAGAATATCGCTAAATCGCCAAAAACGCTGAAAAGTGTATATTTTCGATCTCAAATCCAGCCCAAAATATCACTAAATTGCCAAAATCGTCGAATCGTGGGTATTTTCGATAGTGAAGAATGTATCTTTTGCACTGTTAAAAAGCATGCATTACCAAGCTTGGCGATTTTTGCAATTGCCTAAGTTTATTATGACTACATGATTAGTGATAAGCCTTATTAAATAAAAGCTATCTAGGGATTACTTTCTAATGACTTAATTATACCCTAAGCTGTTGAATATATCAATGGTCTAGGGTGTATTTGTATAGCTTTAAGCGATTTAGCACGCAAAATCTCTTTAGCTCTGTCCCTGATTTGTGTTTTTGAATTTCACAACAACATTCGTGACCTCATTAACGATGCTTTCGATCGTAAGAGATCCACCTAATTGTTCTACAATTTCTTTAGCAATTGGAAGTCCAAGTCCAGATCCCTGCTCTACTTTGATTAAATCGGAACGATAAAAACGGTCGAAAATAAATGAAATATCTTTAGCGGGGATGCCTAGTCCAGTATTGTGAATAGAAACCGTAATCTCATCCTTTTCTTTTGATGCTTTTACTGTTATCTGACCTTGAAAATCAGCGTATTTGATGGCGTTTTCCAGGAAAATCATCAGAAGTTGTTTGAATTTTTCTTCGTTTAGATAAGCGTAAATATCAGGTTGAATATCTTCGGAAAATATAAGAGCTTTTTCGCGAGCTAGTATTTTCATGACGTGTAAAATTTCATTAATTGTCGCACTAATATTAAATTCTTGTTGTGAATGGACGTGATTATTTTCGTTCTCTAATCTTGCTAACATCAAAAGTTCATTTGTTAAGTTTTCCATCCGTGTGATGCCGAATTCGATCATATTGAACCACTCCATCTGGCTTTTTACGCTCTGATCTTTATTGTCTAAAATTTCATCAACACTTCCCTTTATTAGTGTAATAGGTGTTTTTAATTCATGAATTGCGTTTGAAGTGAATCTTTTTTGGTTTGTCGTGATTTGCGCCTGCTTCTCATAGGAATCCCTAGTCGCCTTAACGAAACGATTTGCAATGATAAAACCACTGGCAAAAATGATTAAGAAACTTACAAGAGCAATCGTGACTAATATATCTGTCAACTTCTCTTGGTCAGTAACAATGTCGGTCACATCCACAAAAAGAATCCTTGAATCCACTGACTCTGAATAAAAGAATTCACCTGCAGGAACAACAGCATATATCCAAGTATGCTCATGGAAAAATAATGTACTACGTTCAAGGTTATTTTCCAAGACTAATCTGATAAGTTTTTCATACTGTGAATCCGTCAAATGAAAATCAGAATGGATATCCACAACATAGCCGTCGATAGTTATATCCACCGAAAAAAAAGATTCTGTTGAATACAACTCGCTTGAAAGCAAAACAGAATAGAGCTGTTGATAAATTTGATCTCGTGTCTGTTGGTTCGTCAGAAAATAAATGATGGTTAGGCTCGCTAAAATAAATCCATAAAAACTTGCGACAATGGTGATCCAAATTTTATTCCTTAGCCCTTTTACTACATTAGACATAAGCAATACCAGCCCTTCCTGAAACTATTTGACATTTAAAAGATATCCAACTTTTCGAACAACCCTTATTTCGATTGATGCATCCAGTTGCTTAATTTTTTTTCTCAACCTGCTTATATGTTGCCGCAATACATCATCAGAAACATACTCATCGTAATCCCAAATGCAATCTATTAGATATTCTGAAGATAAAGGTGTACCCCTTCTCTTGATTAAGAGCTCCAATATTTGAGCTTCTTTCAAAGGGAGGTTGAGTAGATCGTTATCATCGGTACAAATGGTCAGCATTTTAGGATTGAATTTGATGTTGGAAATTTCTAGAGTTTCCTCTAATTGGAGCGCGCCTCGTCTTGTGATTGCCTTCATCCTAGCAACTAATTCTTCACTATCAAATGGCTTGGTCAGATAATCATCAGCACCACTACTTAATCCTTTCACTTTATCAGCGATTTGGCTATAAGCTGTAAGAATCATGATTGGTGTTTGAATTTTTGCTCTACGCAAACGATTTAATACCTCAAAGCCGTTCATTTCAGGCAAATTTACATCAAGGAAAATGATGTCGTAAGCACCTGTTAATCCAAGCTGTAGTCCATCGGTTCCATTTGCTGCAACCTCTACCTTGCACCCTTCTTTTTTGAGAATATTTTCCACTAACATGGAAATATTTGTTTCATCTTCAATTAATAATGCTCTCATTGTACTCAGCTCCTTTTGTTGAATTAACTCTACCTTATCAAAATGCATTTTGCCGAAATCAAAATGCATTTTAGGTGATTTTGATGCTTTTTACACGACATAAAGTGCATTTCACCTTATGGTTATGGCGACATCTAACAGCCATTTTACAATAAAATATATTACTGTGTCAATATGCTACATGTCGAAACTTGTCTTTTTTACTTCTCTACGTTTGCATTTGATGTCACGAGATTAAGGAATTAAACGTCAAAAATACGTCGTTTTTTCGCTGTGATAAATTAGAACAAAGGAGATTTGATTTGAAATATAGGCTAATTTGACCAAAAAATACGAAAGTTCACAAGATCTTCACTTTGAATTCACAAAATATTCACTTTCTTTTCATGAAAATCTCATGTTAGCATGATAAAATATGCGATGTCGTAGTTTCAACAACAAGTAACTTTTCACAAAAGATTCGAGAATCTAATACAAGCTGCTTGTGAGTATATATAACACCAAAAGAGAATGGTGTTTTTGAGATTAAGTCAGAAATGGGGAGAATGACTGAAGGGAATGAGGATTTGCAAATAGGAAAAAGCGAAGAAAGAAATGTTAAATTCGCACAGCTGCCCGCTTTGTGAAAAAAAATAATAGGAGGTTACAACTATGAATAAAAGAAATGCACCCGCATCTGACTTAATTAAACGATTGTTAGAGTCTGTGAAGATGCACACGGGTTTGAAAAAAACAATAACTTTATTATTAGCAATATTTTTAGTTATCGATCCAGTGATGGCAAAAACAATTTCTCAAGCGATAACTGTTGATCATTTTGTTGATGAGGCAACACAGACTTTGACGGAAGTTGAATACATCGACGAAACACCACAAATCATTGGACACACAGGAACAGGAGCAGGTCCGATCGGAACAGTAACTGATTTTGAATATATAGGTCTAAATGTTGATCTAGAATTAGGACAACCAACTGTTTCACCACTTGAAGGAGGTATTGCAGCTTTCGGCAACGAGACAGGAATGACTTTCTCAGGAGATATGCAAATTACAAGAAGAAGCTTTCCATCATTTTTCGCTACCACAGGTAGTGGGACAGGACGCCCTTTAGGACCATACCAAGGACAACCGTGGAGCTCGTTATATGACCCAACAAGCGGTAACGTAACTATGACAGAAGAATCATCAAATCAAGTTGGAACAGTAACATTAATTCCACGTATTAATTTGGAATATGATTTTGATTTTGCTGTAAATATCTTCTTAGGTCGCGTAACTCAACAAGGTAGGGATCAGTTTGGAAATCAAGTTTTTGGCAATAATAGCCAAATCGACCGTACAAGCACGCGTGGTGCAGATGGAATTTCCTTTGGTTTCCATCCAAATGATTCAGATCGAATAGGAACAGCTGGAAATGGACGCGGGATGGGTAGTATCGAAAATGCCTTCGGCTTTACTTTTGATACTTGGTACAATAACGATGGAAACGAAGAGATTATTGAAGGATCATTGTCGGGAGCATATATGGCAGATCCAAGACGCTTTGGACCTGGAAGTGCCACAACAAGTCAAGGGAATGAAATGGCGATCGGTAGTAATTCAGGATCAGGAGCAGGCGTTCCTTTTGGTGGTTTCTTTACAACCGGTTCAACAGGACTTGTTAGTACATGCATGGCCGGAAACAATGCTGCAAGCTTGGGATTTCCACAGCGCTTAGGAGATGGAACTCCAAGTTCTACCGCAAACAACTTGATGTTTGGGCATACTGTAGGGCTTTACAACCCAACTAATAATGCATGGCATCACGTTCGTATGTACTACCGTGAAGAAACAGGACTCATGACTGTTGTTTACACGCATTCCACCGCCTTAGTTGCCATCAATGGAGACCCAAATAATGGCTATATTCCAGATCCAGATTTGGTTGCTGCAAACCCAGGAGCACAACAAATTTGGCAAAGAGATATTTCGGAATTAATCATAGATGCACAATCTTACTCTTTCACCATTACCGGCTCAACTGGAGGGAGTGTAAATCATCACGCAATTAGTATCATTGATATGTCTTATCAAGCACTAGTTGGAGATGTTGTAGCTCGTTATCTACAAGATGACATACACATGCTACAATGGGAAGAATTACATCCAACTGAGCGCTTCCGTGACCTTCCAGAAGAGTGGTCGGTAGAATTGAGCTATTCTGCTGCTGATAGAATTGAAACAGATACAACCCCAGCATGGGATCGCCGTGTTGAGGATCGTCTAAAAGCAGAAGGCTGGTATAGAAGTAGAACTGATGTAAACTACATCCAAGAAGATGTTGGGGATATGGGTGTAGAATCTTGGAAATATGTAAGTTTACCAGTTCAAAACTTCTCAGAAAAGCCTCATATGGCAGCTTCATTAGCGCATGCAGATGGAATTATCTCTTATTTTTTCCGTCGCGTTTACGGAACAATTGATATCACAAAATTAGATGAATTAGGACGCCCTCTAGCAGGTGTTGAATTTGAGCTAAGAGATGAAAAAGGAGATTTGGTTTACTTGCCGGTTCAAGTAAAAGACGAGCACGGTGAGTTGCAATGGACAGAAGATGCAGGAGGAAGATTAATACCACTTCTCAAAGAAGAGCCGGCCATATTAATAACAGATGAAAACGGGCAAGCAAATACTGGAGAAATTACACGATACCGTGACCATGCTGCAGGATTTGTCAATATGGCAAGTCTCGATGTCGATTCGATTGTGGGTGTTGGGAAAGGACCAGAACGACCAGTTCATACATACTTAGACCGCACAAGAGATATAATCGGACGTGTACCTTACGGAGTTTACTATCTGCATGAAGTTAATACTGTAAATGACCATGTCCTAAGAGAACCGATTCGCGTTGAAGTGCCATTTGCAAACTCACAAAATGTTCACGTTCCGATCACTATCACAAACTTTGAGGCACGTGGAGCCATTGAGGTAGAAAAGCAAGATGTATTTGAAAATGGCTTAGAAGGATTCGTGTTTGGCATCTACAATCAGCAAAATGATCGAATTCTTACCATTACAACTGATGCAAATGGACGTGCAATAACACCAACAAAGACTCCAGAGATTACAGTTGTAGATGGAAATGAAGTTCGCGAAGCAGATTTAAGACTACCACTTGGAACATACACAATCCGTGAAATCGATGGGCCAGCACCATTCTATATCGATAAAGACTGGTATGCGACAGTTGAACTAGCCTTTGAAGGACAAGAGACTGAGACTGTATTTGCACCACTAGTCAAACAAGTGAACTTTCGCATTCCAGAAATAGAAGCAGAAATCGACTCTCCGCTAAATCCGAATAAAATCACTGGAACACCAACATTACCAGAATCCGAGGTAGTGTGGGAAATTCTAGACGAAGCTAAAAACGTAGTAACACAAGGAAAAGGAACATCGATTTCAGAAGGTGCTTTAGCAAGTCTAGAGAATGGCGACTATACAGCTGTATTCTATGAAAATATTTCAGAAGAGGAGTGGGAAATAATGGTCGATATAGGCATACCAAACGGTTTCCCAGCGCCAGACGGATACGACCAAGATGAGGTAAAATTTACTATTGCAAAACCGAAGATTGATATTGAAATCGAAGGTCCAAGAGACGCAGAAGGAGTTCCAGTTAATCCAGAATCAATTACTGGCGTTCCAACCATTCCAAATATTGATCCAGAAGATATCAGCGATAAAAATATAACATGGTTTATCAATGATGAGCAAGGAAATACCGTAGAAGAAGGTTACGGTAGAGAAATTCCCGAAAATATTTTAATTAGCCTCCCAGAAGGCGACTACAATGTCACTTTCACATTAAACGATCCAGATACAGGGTATGCTTCAAACAATGAAGATTTCAAAATCAGATATCCTGAAATTGAAGTGATTGGAGACCGTCCAGTAAATCCGAAAGAAATAATAGGAACACCTTCTATTTTAGGCGTTGATCCCGAAGATATTCCTAACGAGAATATTACATGGATTATTCGAGCTGAAGATGGAAAAGCAGTAGCCGGAGGAGACGGAATTGCATGGTGGGCATATGACCCAGAAACCGAAGAAGCCACAGGTTTTATGGAAGAAAAAGATCCGATAACAGGTGGAGTTGCTATCCCACCAACGATTCTAGAACAATTACCTGAGGGAAGCTACAACATTGAATTCAAGGTGGAGGATCCAGTAACAAAAGAAACAGCAACCGCAGATTGGAGCTTCATCATAACACGCCCCGAGATTGGAATTGATCGCCCAATCAACCCAGAAGAAATCACAATTGAAGCAGGGCATCCTGAAACAGAAATAACATGGGTCATCGAAGATGAAGACGGAAAACCAATAGTCG
>JGI24703J35330_11748343_pt1 | contig 14230 bp, 10 predicted proteins | sample TergutNt197P1_FD_35330 | JGI IMG/M metagenome (IMG submission 35330) | reverse complement strand
ACCGATATTTGATGAAACCCTTTCAGTGGAACTTTAAAGGCAAATTTCTCAAAATCTGAATCGTTTATTGTGGTCGATGTATTTACGAAGGGAAACATTAGCGGGTCGCAAGAAGGAAGCGGCGGAAACAGGCGGAAATTTGACCAAAAAGCGTGCCATTTGCGTAGTGGCAACACGCCCTAGGTTGAGGTTTTCGTTCATGTCGCTTGCCTCCCATGCTTGACGTTTCCGCAATTACAACCCGATTTGTCGCGATTTTCAAGGATTCTGGTGAGATTTTGCTCCGTGCGCGTGCGGGCTTCGCGGGAAAGGGAATAGCTGCCCAAAAGATATCGCGGCGGAATTTTTTTGCTTTTAAGCGCGGATTGTAAAATTCCGAGCTGTACGAAAAGTTCGGGGCTTTCGCCGCTTTTTCCGCGTTTTATAAACTCCTTTGGGATGGAAAGTATTTGGCGCGGGGTCAGCTCGTCGAGTTTTTTTTCAAGCCATACGGCTTCGGCGCGGGATATTTCTTCGCGCAAATGAGGCGTGCGGGCAAGCCAAAACTCGCTTTCCGCAAGGATTTTTTCCGGGGAAAGAGTAGAGGATTTTTGGGCGATGTAAGCGGAGAGATTTGAAAAATCAAAATCGTTGATGTTAGTGTCACTAACATCAACGATTTTTTCGTGGCGAAAATTTTCGTCGTTTAAGTTCAGGAAAAAATCTCCGAATTGCTGTGCTGATGCGTTTTGTGTGAAAATCAAATGTATGTTTTTGCGCTTTTCCGGTGTGATTGCCGCTGTACAGAAGCCGAGGCGGTGCTTTGTTGCGTCGGGCAGATGCGCGTAGATTTGGACAATTGCGTCGCAGGGGTCTGTTTCCGGCGACAACAAGACGTATGTTTTTTTTGACTTTTCAACGGAGGCGGCAGCGAGGGCGGCGATATGTAAAATTGCATCGTTTTTTATAGGAAGCACCGCCGAATCCGGCTTTATTTCCGGCTTTGTTTCCGGCTTCAAAGGAACGCGCGGCAACCGACACATGCCCCCGATGTCCTCAGCGTACCCTTCAAACGGTATGTGCAAAAACCCCCTGATTTCCGCCAAAAACCCCTCAACTTCCCCCGACGGAAAAATATAATTATGCATAAAAAAAGCGGCGCGTTGTTCGCCCGTAGCTTGCCGCGTTGCCTTGCCGAAAAGCATTTTTCCGCAGGGCAAATGCGCAAGCGTAATCGCGTCAACGCCGCCGTAAACGCAAAGGGGTCGGATGTTTTTTGCGATAAAATCGTCGGAAAGCTCCGGCGATTTTGCGACGGTTTCGTAACCGCGCGGTCCGCGTGTGTAAAAATGTTGTGGTATCATGCTACATTTTATGCGCCGCCCGCCTTCACATATACCGCCAACACGCTTAAATCCGCGGGCGAAACCCCCGTAACCCGTGACGCCTGTCCGAAATTTATCGGCCGCAACGCCGCCAGCTTTTGCCGCGCCTCGATTCGCAAGCCCGAAATTTTTTCGTAATCAATATCCGGCGGCAACGCTTTGCTTTCAATTTTTCGAAACGCCTCCGCTTCCTCAAGTTGCATCTTAATGTACCCTTCGTACTTTATCTGAATCTCCGCCTGCTCCAAAACGTCCTCGGAAACCTCCCAAAGCAAGGTTAGGGGGTCAAGGGGGCCTCGTCCCCTTGCGGGGGTTTGGGGGCTGGTCGTCCGCCTAAAGGCAGACTGCTCGCCCATGCGTCCGGGGCAGAGCCCCCAAGGTCTTAAATCACGCAACGACAACTCCGGTCGCCTAATAAGCTCCGCTAACTTAACGCCCGATTTAATCGGCGACGACCCCTTTGCAACAAGGATTTCATTAACATCACCGGGGCTAACGGTATGTTTTTTCAAAAACTTTATCAGCGCGTCAACAGCCGCCGATTTTTCCAAAAATTTTTCATAACGTTCGCGCGGAATCAGCCCCGCCGCGAACCCAATCGGCGTCAGCCGCAAATCGGCATTATCCTGGCGCAAAAGCAATCGATACTCCGCCCGCGAAGTCATCATTCGATACGGCTCCCGAGTACCTTTAGTAACAAGGTCATCAATTAAAACACCAATATACCCATCGGCGCGACCAATCAACGGTACCCGGCTTCGAGAGAACGCGTCGCCCCCACTATTTGTCCCCGGTTCCCACTCCGCGCTTGGCGCGGCGGCGGCGGCGGCGAGTCCTGCGACCAGGCCCTGCGCGGCGGCCTCCTCGTAGCCCGACGAGCCGCAAATCTGCCCCGCGAAAAAAAGCCCGCGCACATGCTTCGCCTCAAGCGAAAGCGAAAGCCGAGTCGCGTCGATGCAGTCATATTCGATGGCGTACGCGGGACGCATAATTTCGCAGTTTTCAAGCCCCGGCACCGAGCGATACACCTCAAGTTGCACATCCGCCGGCAACGCACTCGACATCCCTTGTACGTACATTTCGAGCGTCCCAAGCCCCTCCGGCTCGATAAAAACGGGGTGCCGCTCCTTGTCGGCAAAACGTACGATTTTGTCCTCAATCGACGGGCAATATCGCGTCCCCGTAGCCTGAATCAGCCCGCTGTACATCGCGCTTCGGTGAATCGACGCGCGGATAATTTCGTGAGTCGCAGACGTTGTGTACGTGAGATGGCACGGCACTTGCTCTCGCACAATGTCCGCGGGATTCGTCTCAAACGAAAACGGAACAATTTTGTCGTCCCCATGCTGAGCCGACATTTTTGAAAAATCCACACTGCGCCGATGAATCCGCGCGGGCGTACCCGTTTTAAACCGATGCAACTCAAACCCCAATTTGCGTAAATTCTCACTAAGCCCCGTTGCATTTTTAAGCCCGCCCGGCCCCGTATGCGTAACCGTCTCTCCGTACAAACACCGCGCATTCAAATAAGTACCCGTGCAAACAATAACCGCGTCGCACGCAAAAATACCGCCGAAGTTTGTACGAACGTCGGTTACTTTTTTTTCACTCGTGATTATTTCAACAACTTCGCCCTCAACAAGCGAAATATTCGGCTCATTTTCCAAAACCCGTTTCATATACGCCATGTAATTTTTTTTATCCGCTTGCGCGCGAAGCGAATAAACCGCCGGGCCTTTTGCGGTGTTAAGCATTCTGCTTTGTATAAAAGTTGCGTCGATAGCCTTGCCCATTTGCCCGCCAAGCGCATCGATTTCGCGGACTAAATGCCCCTTCGCGCTGCCGCCGATGCACGGATTGCACGGCAAATTTGCAATGGAATCGAGGCTGAGTGCGAAAAGAGTCACATCGGCACCAAGCCGCGCCGCAGCAAGCGCGGCTTCACACCCCGCGTGTCCCCCGCCGATTACAACAATTTTTTTACGCATTTGGTCGCAAAAAACCCTACATGATTGGCTCAAACCGCACGCGCATTTCCGGCGACTTTTTAATTTCTGCGTAATAGTTCATCGCCCAATCATCGCCCTGCGAGGGGTCATTAATTCCGTCGGGCGGCGGCGCGAAAATGCGTAAATCGCACGCTTTCGGCGCATCCGCGTTAAAAAACGCGGGCATTAAATCAATCGTTTTCGCGCCGGGACGCTTGTAAAACCAGCGACCGTTTATCTCAAGCATCAAATTTAAATTTTCGTCCTCGTCCGCAAATGTAACTTCGCAGAAAACAGGCGGCTTTTCAAGGGCAATCGAAACAGCAACGCCGTCGGCATCTTCGCTTCCGCCCCAGCGCAATTTCGCGGGGAAAGCGGTTGCCGCGCCATCTGTAAATTTCGGCAAGTGTTGCGGCTGACTCATAATCTTTTTGTAAGTTTCCAAAAGGGGCTGCGCGTATCCCGTGTCGGAGTTCGACGGGTCCTCAATTTCAAGGCCGAGTCGCCCGCGGTCGCGGAACTGGTACAGAGTTACGCCCTTGATAAACGGGGCTTCGGTTGGCAAGCGGCGATAAAAATCCTCAAGCTGTTCGGCTTGTTCGTAAGGGCCGGTGACATCGCCGTCGGCGTTAAATTCGTTGATTACAAACGGGCGTTGCTTATTGTCGCCGCGCGCCATAAATCGCTCGAACTCAAATTTAAGCCCCTCGAAAACGCTGTCATTTGTGACGCGCTTGTGGGTGTTTCCGCCTTTTTCCGCCACATCAAACGGCCAGCCCCAGTGCAGCGCGAGGTACAAATCCGCCGACCACATATCGGTTACGGCAATCGCTTCGGCAAATTCGTCTTCGTAAACCATTTTGCCGCTTTCGTGAACATGCCCGTCTCCGACGCACAAAATCGTACGGACATTCGGCGCGTGCTTCTTTAAAATTTTATGGAATCGCACGTAAAAATCCGCGACTTCCTGATACGAATACCGCTTATTAAACGCAAACCATTTGCCCATGGCCTCGTGATTAATGCGAAGCATAATTCGTCCGCAGGGTCGCAAATCCTCAGCGATTTTAATCAGTTGCGCGCTGGAAACGGCACAGTCTACGGTCAGGGTCAAGATAACGTCCTGGCCGTGGCGACGCACGTCGCGGATGGATTTAAACGGCTCCCCGGTCGTATCGCCCTCAAGCCCGCCTTCGTACGGGAAATAATCGTCATAGGCATAAACCCACGCGTTGTTTACTTCCGTAATTTCCTCCGGAAGGGGAAGTTCCGACGCGCGTGCAGGCCAGCCCGCGTCAAGCGGATAGTAGCAGTACATTAAATTAATTGCGCGGTGCGGGCGACCGAGCGTGTGCAAAATGTAGTCCTGATTAACATATTCGCCGCGTTCGCTGCCGTCTCCGAGGTCAAGCGCGATTTGTGCGGACCCCATGTGTACATTTTTCATTTTTACACCTCCACTAAAATTGGAAAAATCATTGGATTGCGCTTGGTGCTTTGCCAAATATATTCACGCAAATCGTCCTTGACGCGATTGCGGATATACTGCCTGTCGGACGTTCGTTTCTCTTCCAAATCGTACAGCGCGTCGGCGACGACGGTTTTTGCGTGGGCAAGCAAGTCGTCGGCCTCACGGACGAAAACAAATCCGCGCGAGATAATTTCCGGCCCGGATATGACTTGACAATAACCGTCCGCCATGGAAATTCCGGCGGCGACGATGATTAATCCATCCTCGGACAAGTGCTTCCTGTCGCGCAGAACAACGTTTCCGACGTCGCCCACGCCAAGCCCGTCAACAAGAAGCTGACCCGACGGAACGGTGCCGTTCATTTTCGCGTCTTTGGTCGAAATTTCTAAAACTTCGCCGATGTCCGTGATAAAAATATTTTCCTTTGGCATACCCATCGAAATCGCCAAATCTTTGTGGTGCTTGAGATGGCGGAACTCGCCGTGTACGGGCATAAAATATTCCGGCTTCAACAGGGCGTGGATGAGCTTTAGCTCCTCCTGCATTGCGTGACCGGAAACGTGTACGTCCATGAGGCCTTCGTAAATTACGTCCGCGCCTTGCTCCATAAGGTCGTTAATTACGCGGGAAACGAGCTTTTCGTTGCCGGGGATTGGCGACGCGGAAATGATTACCTTGTCGCTTGGCGAAATCGTAATTTGGCGATGGTCGCCGGCGGCCATGCGCGAAAGCGCGGCCATTGGTTCGCCTTGCGAACCCGTTGTGATAATCGTGAGCTGGTTCGGTGTGTAATTTTTGAGCTCCGACACTTCGATTATAATCCCGGTCGGCGCGGTAAGATATCCCAGCTCCGTCGCGGTTTTCACGGCATTTACCATGCTTCGTCCCATGAAAAGTACCTTGCGGCGGTGCTGGACGGCGGAGTTTATGACCTGCTGAATCCTGTCGATATGCGAACTGAACATTGCGACAATAAGCCTTTGTGTCGGCGATTCTTCAAATACGCGGCGGAACATGCTGCCCACCGTGCGTTCCGAAAGCGAATATCCGCTGTAAAGCACGTTTGTGCTTTCGCATAAAAGCAATTTAACTCCCTTGCGGCCAAGCTCGCCCAGGCGTTGCAGGTCGATAATTTCGCCCTGAATCGGCGTGAAATCAACTTTGAAGTCGCCGGTATGAATCACGACGCCGACGGGCGTTGTAATCGAAAACGCAACAGCGTCGGCGATGGAGTGGTTTACGCGCAAAAATTCAACCTTGAAGCATCCCGCAGAAACCGTCGCGCCTTGCACAACGGGGGTCATTTGGGTCTTGTTTAAAAGCCCGTGTTCGCGTAGTTTGTTGCCGACGAGGCCGAGGGTGAGCTTTGTTCCGAAAAGAGGCAGCTGTACCTCGCGCAAAAAATAAGGCACGCTGCCGATATGGTCTTCGTGCGCGTGCGTCAAAAACAGGCCGCGCAACTTGGCGCGGTTTTCCTGCAAGTATGTGAAATCGGGGATAACAAGGTCGATTCCAAGCATTTCGTCCTGCGGAAACGCAACCCCGCAGTCAAGCACAATGATATCGTCGCCGTATTCAAGTACGGTCATGTTTTTTCCGACCTCGCCGTGTCCACCGAGGGAAAAAACCTTCAATTTTTTTTTGGCTGCCAAGTCAAATGTTCCTCTCAAAAATTGTTTTGGTTTCCTGTCACATTTTTTCTATTCATCAAATTCAATTCCGAATTCCTGGTAATCGTCCTTGAACATCTCAAAGACTCGCTTGAAATCGGGGTTTTCGTCGTCGATTTGTTCTAAAACAACGTCTTCGTCGTTGTCGTCCGCGGGAAGGCATTTGAAATAATAAACTTCGTCTTCGTTTCCGGGAGCTTCAATTGCAAGCAAATAAACGCCGCTTTCATCGTCGCGGCTCGATAAAATTTGCAGGGGATGCTCCTTTCCGTCCTCGTCCACAACGACAAAACCGTCGTCTTCATTGAAATTTTCGAAATTTTCCACAGCAATTTCCTCCTCCCTATTCGCATTGTCCAAAAACCCCTGCAAAATGTACACAGCGGCCATTACATCGACTTGCTTTTTTCGCCTGCGTCCGCCCGAAAAAACGCGCGAAACCGCGCGCGTTGATAAACGCTCGTCCCACAGGATTATTTTTATATTCTTAAAATACCGCGTCAGTTTTTCCTTAAACGCCAAAGTTTCCGCGCAACGGGCGGATTCGTCACCATCAAGATTTTTCGGAAAACCAAGCACAATATTTTTAATATCATATTCGCGCAGAATAATTTTTAACTCTTTGAGGCATGGACGCAGGGCGGCGGGGTCCTTTCGGCGCAGGGTTGTAATTCCCGTTGCTACGCGTCCGTTGTGCGATATTGCCACACCGATTGTTTTTTCGCCAAAGTCGAGGCCTAAATATTTTGCCATTTACATCACGTCACGCAAAAACTCCCGCACCATTTCTTCCAAAAGTTCGTCGCGCTCGAGGCGACCGATTAACGCGCGGGCGTTTTTGTGGCTCGTAATGTATGTAGGGTCGCCCGACAAAATATACCCGACAATTTGAGTAATAGGATTGTAGCCTTTTTCTTTCAAGGCACTGTGAACAAGCTCTAAATTCGCACGCACTTCTTCCTGCGCCACGCGCTGGTACGGACTGATTTTTTGGGTTTCCATGAAAACTCTCCTTTTATGCTAAGCTCTCGCGAATTGAGGTGATTTTTTATAAACGGGGCAAACGAAACTAGCGTCCATATTTTGCCCATACGCAGCAAGTTGTATACCGATAAAGATGCGTTTGCTAAGTTGTCAAAGTGAATCATTGGCAAAATTTTAACATGCACACGCCTAAGGTCAAGCGAACATACATTTGTAATTTTTAGATTAAGCGTCTGACGCCTGTATTTATGCGGCTTATTATGCGGTTTAGATGGTGTCAAATTGACAAGTGCAGGCATTCACACCAAAATAGATTCAAAAACAGATTCCAAAACAGAATGGAGTGATGCGAAATGATTGATAAAAATGCGATAGTGAAAAAACTAACCGACGTGCTTGAGCCGCTTCCGTTTGTTCACGCATTTTGGCTTGAAGGCGCGGACGCGACGGGCGTGGCGGACGAGTTCAGCGATATTGATTTTTGGGCAGATGTTGAGGACGCGCACGAAGAGGCGGCAATCGAAGCCGTTGAAAACGCGCTTTCGGAGCTTGCCGAGATTGATTACAAGTACATTATGCGGCACGGACATCCGAAAATTCGCCAGCGGGTATACCATCTCGCGGGGACAAGCGAGTATCTTTTGCTTGATTTTTGCTGGCAACTTCACAGTCGCCCGCGCGAGGAGTGCGTGTTTTGCGAGGATGACACGATTGAAACGGTGAAAATAATTTTTGATAAGAGCGGTGTGGTTCAATTTTCGCCGCCGGGCGAGGACGCGGGAAAATTTGCGGAGGAAAATACCGCTCGTCTCGAGGAGGCAAAATATCGCCGTTCGCAATACGTTCGGGCGGAAAAATATGTACGACGCGGGCTGTACCTTGAGGCGCACGCGTATTATTTTCGCTATGTTTTTGAGCCGCTTGTTGACCTTTTGCGCCTGATTCACACGCCCGCGCACTCGGAATATTATTTGGTGCATATCTCGCGGCATATTGCGCAAACGGACGCGGCGCGGCTTGAATTTTTCGCGCAAATTTCTTCGCTTGACGATATTCGGCGCAAAATCCCGCTGGCGGGTGAATGGTTTGACGAGTTATTAAAAAAATTGGAGGCGATTTAAATGACACCACAAATCGGAGTAATTATGGGCAGCAAATCGGATTGGGAAACCATGCGGCACGCGTGCGAAATCCTTGAAAGCATGGGTATTGCGTATGAAAAACAGGTTGTTTCCGCGCATCGCACGCCCGAGTTAATGGCGGAATACGCCAAAAACGCCGCATCGCGCGGCATAAAAGTAATCATAGCGGGCGCGGGCGGCGCGGCACATTTGCCCGGCATGACGGCCTCGTACACGTCGCTTCCCGTAATCGGCGTACCCGTGCAATCCCGCGCCCTAAGCGGCATTGACTCGCTTCTTTCAATCGTCCAAATGCCCGCCGCCGTCCCCGTCGCGACAATGGCAATCGGCGTCGCCGGGGCGACAAACGCGGGGCTGATGGCGGCGCGGATTTTGGGCGCGTTTGACCGGGCGATTTTTGAAAAATTGGAAGCGTACCGCGCGGAAATTCGGGATAAGGTGATTAGCGAGCATAAAGTTTGATCGTCTACTCAATAACCTCCGACCGAACCGTCCGCAAAAGCGCGTCTTCCGTGACCAGTTTGTTTTGCGACGCCGTGCCGATTTTGTTAAACTGCTCGGCAATAAGCGGGTTTTCTGCCAACATCCCGGCAAACCACAGGCGAATCGGAACGGCTTTCGGGCTTGGGCAAGCCATAATCAGGCGCAAGACGCTTTCAAAGTCCATTGCGTCGGTGAAACAGCCTGTTCCGTTTGCGGCGGGAAAATTGAGTCGGCGAGTGACACTCGCCGACTCAATTTTTTCGCGGCGCATTTTTCCCTTTAACCATGCCAAATATTTGCGGGCGCGTTGGTGGTCGCAGTCCATCAGCGCGGCGCATATATCTACGCCGGAAAACCACCATTTGCTCGACTTTTCGTCCCACACCACGCGGATATTTTTGTCGGCAAATAAATCCAAAATGTTTTTCATCAAAAATCCCTCCTGTCGAAAAATAATATTTTTGCGCGAATCCGATTCAATTATATTATAATAACTCCGAGAAAGGGGGTTTTTATTTTGAAAAAAATTTTTCCCTACCAACAAATCGGCATAATCGGCGGCGGACAGCTTGGTCGCATGATGTGCATTGCGGCGAAGGCGATGGGTTATCGCGTCGCGGTGCTTGACCCCACGCCGAACTGCCCCTGCGGGCAGGTCGCCGACGTGGAAATTACCGCCGAATACAACGACCTTTCGGCAATAAAAAAGCTCGCCGAAATTTCAGACGTAATCACATACGAGTTCGAAAACATCGACATCGACGCGCTTTCGTGGCTCAAAGAAAACGCGTATTTGCCACAGGGCAGCGAGGTTTTAAAAATAACTCGGCACAGATATTTGGAAAAATCGACGATTTCAGCCATGGACATCCCCGTGGCGGACTTCGCCCGCGCCAAGCGCGGGGTGGGAACCGGGGACATGTGTCCGTTGCGACACATTCCCTCGCAGCCGGATACGGTTTGCGGGGCGGATTTCGCCCGCGCCAAGCGCGGGGTGGGAACCGGGGACATGTGTTCACCGCGACACATTCCCTCGCAGCCGGATACGGCTTACGCGCCCGTTTTCCGCGAAATTCCGCTTGAAAACATGACTGTCCCCTGCGTAATAAAAACCACAACCGGCGGCTATGACGGCAAAGGACAAATCGTCCTTCGCTCCGAAGCAGACATGCCTGCCGCGCGCGAACTCGCCGCCGCACACGAATGCATCGTGGAAAAATTCATGCCGTTTTCAAAGGAAATTTCCGTGATTGTAGCGCGAAGCACAACGGGCGAAGTAAGCACATTCCCCGTCGCGGAAAACATTCACGTAAATAATATTTTGCACCAAAGCATCGTCCCCGCGAGGATTTCCCCGGAGCTTGAGCGCGAGGCAATCGAATGCGCAAAAAAAATTGCCGCGAACCTCGGCGCGGTCGGTGTAATAGGCATCGAAATGTTCGTAGTCGATGACAAAATCGTAGTCAACGAACTCGCCCCGCGCCCGCACAATTCCGGGCATTACACAATCGACGCCTGCGTAACAAGCCAATTCGAACAGCACGTCCGCGCCATTTGCGGCCTGCCCCTCGGCGACCCCTCGCTGCACACGCCCGCAGTAATGGTAAACATTTTGGGCGACCATTTGAATTGCACCGATTTGTCCGACCTCGCGCCGTATCTGCCGCTTCTCCCGAACGGAAAGCTACATTTATACGGCAAAGCCGAAGGCAAAACCGGGCGAAAAATGGGGCATATTAGCATGCTTGGGGATGTTGAGGAAACCCTTGCCGCCGTTGGTGCGACGGGGATTTGGACGTGAGCGGAGGTGCTAAATACGACAACGCGCCCGTGCAGATTGCTCCGCTTTCGCCGGAGCATCTACCCCTTTACGCCGATGTAATCCGCGAAAGTTTTTCAACGGTCGCGAAGGAATTGAATTTGACGCGAGAAAATTGCCGTTACCACAATATGAAAATGTCCCTCTGCCTGTCGCTCATATGGAATGGGTGGTTTCACATGAAATTTAACCTATACACAAACATAAGCTCGTTGATTTTGCAAAGTACAATAAAGTCGCTCTGGATAATAAAAATCATCTTGATATGAATGTCGGTTGCGATTCCCGTTCCCAATAAAGAAACAGTTTCAGAGGTTTCGCGCTCCGTGACATCGGAGATGGTTGAAGGCGTTGAGGAAATTGATGCCGATTCCGTCGAAAACGCTCCCCTTGATGAAGAAATATGCGACGCGGTAGCTGATGTAGTTCTTTGTTCTCGTCGGTGAAGATATTTTCGTACTCCATGACCTTGTAATGGAGTTCAAGATTCCCGCTTTTGTCGCAAATATCGGTGAAGTTTTCATCGGCAAACATTTGTTCTTGCAAGCTGCGGGCGGCTCCCTTCACCTTCGATGCCATGATATAGCCATAGCCCGCCGCCTTTATCAGATTCAGATTTCCTTTGGAATTAAGCCCCCGGTCGGCTACGATAATGACTCGGTTTAAGCGTTTACTTCGATACCGCCATCCCTTTCCGCTACACTTCGCGAGTTAATCTGCAAATTTATTCGGCCCAAGACGAATAAATAAAAATGAGTCGGCGAGTGTCACTCGCCGACTCATTTTTGTAAACCACTCATAAAATTTATGCAGTCCAAAATAAATACGTCGAAAATCTCCAAAAAATCTGATATACTATTCGATGTAATGCACAATTTGTAATACATATTTTCGAGAGGGGAAAATTTTATGAAAACCGCAAAAAAATTCTTAGCAATTTTCTTGGCAATGATTTTTGTATTCGGGCAACTCGGCGCAATGCCGCCGATTACGACCTACGCCTCCGAACAGCCGCCCGGCGCGGGCACCGCGCTGAACCCGTGGCAAATTTCCACGCCCGAGCATTTGTTGTGGATGAATGAGGGGGGCACGGCGCGGATGGGGCAGCAATTTATTTTGATGAATAATATCGTCGCGCCGGATAATTTTATGATTGGGGATTTTGGAGGCTTCCCTCCCGCTAACCTAACCCCGTTTACCGGTGTATTCGACGGCAACGGTCATATTATTACGGTTAATATAATCCACACCGGTGTTCAAGTGATAGGCTTGTTTCGCTCAATATCCGATAATGGTGTGGTTCGCAATCTTGGCGTTGCCGGTAGTGTAACGGGCGGCCACCACACAGGTGGCTTGGTGGGAATAACGAGCGATAATGCGCTGATTGAAACCAGTTTTTCATCGGTAAATGTAACCGCTAACGGCTCGGCGGGCGGGTTCATTGGAACTATGAGTACCTTTCATGCGATGATGCGAAATGTCTACGCCACAGGTAATGTATCAAGCACCGATACTGCCGGCGGGCTGGTGGGAACTGCCCACAGTGCTGTAGAAAACTCTTTTTCCGCAGGAAACATATCGAGTACAACGACTCATGCGGTTGCCTCCGCCGGCGGCATTGCAGGTTCGATGCTTTTGTTCGAGGGAATTTCAGAAGGTATTATAAACAGCGTGTCCCTAAACGGCAGTATCACCAGCGTCGCCCCCGGCAGAGCCGGTCGTATATTTGGTGCAACGAATACGGTGGGCACGCCGGCCACACCCAGAAATACATTCGCCCGCGACAATGTGTTGGTAAACAACGCGCCTGTCACGGGAGGACTCCATAACAATCGAGACGGCGCAAACGCCACCCCCGCGCAAATCGCCACGCAAGCGTGGTGGGAGAATTCCCGCGAAAACTGGACGGGTTGGGATTTCGTTAATGTTTGGCGTTGGTGCTATGTAAACAGTCGGCCCACGTTGCGCATTTTCGCCGACGCAGTTGTAACTTTCGACGGCGTAACCGCAAACGGCGTGTCAAACGAAGCGACAACGACCGAGCTGACGCTAAACTTCGGCGGCATACTGCCCGACTTCCCCGCCGACAATATAACCGTAACGGGCGCGGGCGGCACAAACGTTAATGTAACCGGCATTTCCGGCACGGGCAACACCCGCGTCGTTACAATTGCGGGAACGTGGGATAATGCCGCAAATGTTACTGTTTCCGTCGGAAATATCGACGGCATCGTCTTTAACGGCAACCCGCAAACCGTCGCACTTCATCGGTCAAATTTGCCGTATCTTATGATTGACGGCCAAGGCCAATACACAACCCGCGCGGCGTTCCAGCCCGCGCTGCAAGCCGCGCTGAACACCGCACCGGCGGGCGCAACCGTCGAAGTAACCGGCTCGCTTCCAAACGCCATCGGTCAGCTTGACATAACCATCCCCGAAAACATCACGGTTCTTTGGAATGCTGACTACAGGAAGCAGGTCGGCAATTTTACTTCATTAATGCGCTTGCACGGTGCAGGCACATTTATCGTCGGTCCGACCGGCAGATTGCATTACGAAAACGGCGGAAATAATGATGTCGTTTCGGTACGGGATACTGTTTCTCTGAAAATCAACGGAGGCACGGTAGAACATGGCGGCGTGAGCAATCCGGGCGTTTCGAACGCCGCGATAACCGTTTCCGGGGACAATAATATCCTTACGATTGAAAGCGGAATCGTACGCGCCTACGATACAGCGGCAATCTGGGCGGCTTCGGGTTTCCTGCCCCCCAATTTAATAACCGTTAACATTAATGGCGGTACTGTTGAAAACTCCGGAACATCAACCGGAAACAGAACAATAGAAGCTATTGATGCGTACTTCGTCATAAACGGAGGCACTATTCGCAATAATGTGAACCCGGCATATACAATGAGGATAAACAATTTCTCCTTCCTCCTCTTAACGGACACGGGCGCGTCGGCTTTCGGGACTGACGGCAGAATAATCAGCAACTGGTCTCCCCGAGCATACTTCATCGGCGACCACGCCGCGCTGTTTGACACCGGCTTCATCCTCGGCACAAACCTTTTCCGCCTCGACGCCCCCACAGTTTCGCAAACCGACACAACCATCCCCGTCCCATCCGCATCCGCAACACTCGTCAACACCCTCGGAATTCCCACCGGCGGCTTGACCGCAAACAACGTCCCCGTCGGCGGCACTTACACTGCAAACGCGGCGGAAGGCGTCGTAACCTTCGGCGGCACATTCTACGCCGACGATTTGACCCTGACCGTATCCGGCGCAACCCTCGCAGACGGCAGA
>JGI24703J35330_11748344_pt1 | contig 14260 bp, 11 predicted proteins | sample TergutNt197P1_FD_35330 | JGI IMG/M metagenome (IMG submission 35330) | reverse complement strand
CGACACCGATTAATTCATGAACCTTAACCGGTGTCGCAATCCCCCTTTTTAAGGGGGTGATTAAAGCTTGAGGTTCAAGCTTTAATCGGGGGTTCAAAGGTATCCTGTCCACGCCCCTTAAAGTGCAAAAAAACGACCTTGTGCTCCATCCTGCAAAAAAGCAAAGTGACTTGCGGTCTTTTTGCCGCAATACGGCGTCGTTTGCTCCTAGGTGCGCGTCGTCGCTAACTCCTTGTCTTGCGACAAAAATTCTCGCAATTCACTTCACTTTTTCACGGGATGGAACACTTGCCCGAATTTAGCAACAAATGCAAAGAAATATTTTTACCACCCTTTTATAATGGTCACTCGAGAGGAGGGATTGCATGGATTGGCTCAAAGGCATGAACAATGTCGTTAGGTATGTCGAAGAGAATTTAACACAGCCTATTGAACATGAGACGATGGCTCGTATAGTGGGTTGCTCTACCTATGAATTTTCACGCATATTTTCGTTCATGACGGGAATGTCTATTTCAGAGTATGTACGCCGCAGACGATTATCCCAAGCCGTTTTTGACATTCAGCACGGCAATGCGAAAATAATCGACATCGCTTTGAAATATTGTTATGAATCACCGGCGGCATTTACGCGGGCATTTAAAGATATGCACGGCACAGCACCACTATCTGCCCGCAAATCCGATGTGTCTTTGAAAAATTACCCTGCAATCAAATTCGTACTCTCAATAAAAGGAGTGAGTGAAATGAATTTTAAGATTGTAGAAAAACCCGCTTTTTCAGTCATCGGAATTAAGCATCTTTTCCGCGACAACTGGGAGTATGACCAGAATCAAATTTCCGAGTTGTGGAAAAAAACACCGCAAGAAATGTTGGATAAATTAAAATCGTTGGCAAGCAGTCCAACACAAGGTCTTTTCGGAATGTTCACACGGCATTATCTCGGTACTACAGAGTATGTAATTGCCGTGGAAACAGATGCCGATTTACCCCCTGAATGGTTATGCGAAAAAAAGACTAACCATTGGGATACGGAATACCCATGTATAGCGGGGTTTGTAAAGCACAAAGTCGCGGCTTGCAAGTGGGTTGTGGTTGAAAACCCTGCAGACGACTCGGATTTAGACGAGCGCATACAAACGGAGTGGATGCCAAGTTCGGGATATAGTCGCGCACAGCGTTCTTTCCCGACAATGGAATTTTACGGAATGCCCGGCGGAAAAGCATATGACCGGCTTTGGGTTCCCGTGGATAGTGCGGCAGATATTAAGCGTAAGTTTGACGAAGCCAAGGTTGAACTTGCGAAACTAGAAGCCCAAAAACTTCGCGGCAACCCTGTGGACATTAACTTAAAGACCATGATTCCCGACGAACATGCCGTTAAAGAAGGCTTGCAAGTAAGTTATACAAGCGATGGGAAAATGGTAGCCTTTGCGCCAACAAGCGGCAATGGATTAGTCGGCACGCCTCAATCATTCTCCGCGCCACTCAAAATCGAAATGAGGGCAAAAACCGACAGTACTAACCTTCGCATTTACTATGGGCGAAGCAAGACAAATTATTGGGGTGCGTGGGTTCACTTGAATGGCGCAGACAATGACGGCGAATTTTATGACGGTGAGGATTTATGGATAAATGACTTAGCCGTTGAAAATGCTCACTGCCATGAAGACGCAACTCGTGTTCCTGTCAATGAATTTATTGATGTGGAGTGGATTTTTGGCAAAACGGTAATGGCACTAAAAATAAATGGTGAAATTCGTGTGGCAAGTACCGAATACGAATACATTGAAGCGTTTAAGCACGGATTTGCTGTAACCGGCCCTGTTTACCCTGCACCCGGACGCGGCTCTACCATCACGGTTGAAAAATTGAGGGTTACGGAGTTGTAAATTTTAATTCACCGGCAGGAAAAAACACGAAAAAGGGGTCATCATTTCGATGGCCCCTTTGTTGAATAAAGGGAGTGTTGAAAAATCCCATGAGCTGTGCCAACGCCGCAAGAAAATCCGCGGCTTTAGGCGGTTTTCTGAGGTGTGGCATATGCGAATGGATGATTTTTCAACACTCCCTCAAGGTCTGTTTTTTTTCCAATCCCTAAGGAATGGTGGAGTTATGTCTTCATTGATTAAGCGGAAGTTGGATTCCCTAAGAGGTTTAAGCTCTTCGCGTTCCTCTTGGGCGGTTTGGATATCCGGTGGTTCGTCGTTGCGATAAGGGTCGGGGGAGTAGGAGTCTGCGGGACGGCGTGGCGCGGGTGTTCCCGCAGAAAGAGCGGCGGATTCATCCAGGCCAGTTGCGACAACGGTGACGCGCACTTCATCTTTGAGAGACTCATCTATGGCCGCGCCAAACATTACAATGGCATCCGGGTCCAGCGCAGAGCCTACGAAATTGGCGGCGGCAGAAAGGTCTTTCAGTCCCATGCTTTGGTCGCCGGAGAAGTTTATGATAACGGCTTTCGCGCCGCTGATGGATGTTTCAAGCAAGGGGCTGTTGATTGCTTCTTTTATTGCAGTTTCAATTTTGTTTTTGCCGGAAGCCCTGCCTATGCCCATGTGGGCAACGCCTTGGTCTTCCATGACTGTGCGAACATCGGCGAAGTCTAGGTTAACAAGGCCGTCTTCAAGGATAACGCCGCTTATTCCCACAACCCCTTGATGTAAAACCTCATCGGCTCGCCGGAACGCATCCACAAGGGAAACATCATCGCCAACGATGGCAAGAAGGCGTTCGTTGGGAATGATAATTAAAGTGTCAACGCTTTTTCGCAGTTCCGTAATTCCCGCAAGGGCATTTCTCATGCGCGGGCCGCCCTCGAAAGAGAAGGGTTTTGTCACAACCCCAACAGTGAGAATTCCCATTTCGCGGGCGATAGCGGCTATAACCGGGGCTGCACCCGTTCCCGTGCCGCCACCCATGCCTGCGGTGACAAAAAGTAAATCTGTGTTTTCAATTGCATTTACAATCATGTCGCGGGTTTCTTCAGCGGCGCGACGGCCGGTTTCGGGCTTACCGCCTGCGCCCAACCCACGAGTTAATTTCTCCCCCAATTGAATACGGATAGAGGCTTTAGACTTTGCCAATGCTTTATTATCTGTGTTTGCAGAGATAAATTCGATATTTTGAATTCCGTCGTCAACCATGCGGTCTACGGCGTTGTTTCCACCGCCGCCTACGCCAATTACTTTAATCCGTGCTTTTAATTCTTGGGCATTGTCAATATCTATCAATGTGGGTACCCCCCGACAAATTATTTTTCAACTTTACATCAGCAGTTATAATACACGAAAAAATTGAACTTGTCCACAAAAGCTATTGCAATTTTTCAAAAACATATTGCGAACGCACAACGGTTAAATCCATAAAGCCACGAATAAGCTCAACATCGGGTGTTCTGTATAAAATTTGGGCGATTGTGCGTACTTTTTCGTCTGCGTTCGCTACGCCGCCCACGTTAAAATCCTTGTAGCCGATTATTATACGAATATTTGCCGCGTCGCTTACGTTTATGTGCGAAACGCGGTCTATGAGTCCGTGCTGGTTTAACAATTGCGCGTACTGAACAACTACATTAAATGCGGCAACATCCGGTACTTCAAGAAGTTGCCCAACCTGAAAACCCGTAATTTGCAAACCTTGAAGCACAGGAAGCGGCTCTGCTTTGTAATTTCTTACTTCAAGCACGCGCCCGTTGTCGTCCAGATACAAAAAGCTCCCCGGGATATGCTCGACGTAAGCGGTTAAACGCCGCTCGGTAATGCTTACATGCAGTCTCCCCGGCAGAAGCCGCTCGAACTGAACCTCGCCTATGTACATATTTTGTTTAAGGTTTTGGCGCGCCCTGCGTGTGTTGAACAATAAAAGATGCGCACTCTCTTCCGTGCCAATTCCCCCGAGAATTTCTTCTTGGGTGAAGCGAATATTCCCGCTGATTACAATGGTTTGAATACGAAAAAACGGCGAAATAAGAAACAGCAAAACAGCCAAAGCTATAATGCCGACAATCGCCGCCGCAAGGAATTTATTGTTAAAGCGTCTCATAGTATCGCTTAATGCTCCCGCCAAATTACATTTTGAATGCCGCAAGCCACGCAACAAAACGTTCCTGATGCAGGTTCGCGACCCATTCCTTATAAATAAGATACATCCTGCCGTTAAAGCGGAAGGACTCTTTCCAGTATTTAATTTTGCCGTTTGCGGTGCGTTGCTCAATTAAATTGCTTCGTGTTTCAATCTCGCGGAAAATCGGTGTGCGCACGCCAAAAGTTGCAAGAGAATACTCTGGCGTTGTGAGTTTACGTACTTCGCTTAATGGCACAGAATCCTCGGCTGAAAGGACTTCAAACTGCGTTTTTATCCATTTTCGTATAGAGCCTTCGACAGTTATTTCTTTCGCGGGGGCAGTTTCGTTTACAACGGGCGTTTCGGGTTTAACATGCCTGCGCCTTGCAGAGGGTTTTGCGACTTTTGGTTGTTTTTCGGGCGGAGTTATAGAATAAATAAACGGCTCGCCAACCGGTACGTTAAAAACGGAATTGTATCTGCTGCCATCGGCGGCGGTAATCAAAAGCCCTTTAATGTCTTCCATTATTGTGCCTTTTGCGGTTTTGCGCGGTGCAATAAGTAAAACATTGTTTGAAATTGAGTGCAAACAATACGGGCTTCCCGTCATTATAAAGCGCATAAACTCGCCAACCCGCTTAAACCCGTGGCGCGTAACCTTAAAATCGGGCAAGTAGCGGCTTACATAGTTTGTGAATACCGAAACTTCAAGGCCCGGTAAATCATTTGTTTCTTCAACAAAAAGAGCCTCAATCATTTGGCGTATTACATGAAAACATCCCGCAGAATCACCTGAGTCGCACCAGATTTCTATATCCGCGCTTACAAGTGCTTCGGTATATTTTGTTTTGGGAAAACTGGTTGGTATAGTTTTGGGCGCGGAAACGACCGGCGAAACAGCGGCAACATTTGGGGCAGTTTGTGCTTCTGCAACCTGGGGTTGTGCCAAAGCTGCGGAAGATTTACTTTTTCTGCGCGAAGATGTTGCAATTATTGAAGAATCCGATTTTTCCAATGCGATAAAATAATCACAAGCATTGCGAAATATAATATTGGTAATGCGGTCAAAACTGCAACCAATCACACGTTTGCCGTATTCATGCAGTTTTTTTGCAAGAAAAGCAAATATGCCGTCTCCGGAGGCGACAACATAATTTTCAATTTCCGGACGTTTTGCCAACAAGTCTACAGCGTCGATGATTAGGCTTACGTCAGCAGCATTTTTTACTTTATCATGTTGATTTGTATTAAAAATTTGGACCGGCTCTATGCCTACTTGCAATACAGAGTTTCGTAGATTTCTGTGCTGCGGCAACGCCCAATCTGCATAGGCGCGTTGAATGGATACGCCGTGTACACCTTCTACTTCAAGAACACGGCGATAAATTTCGTCCAAATTTAACACAGTATTAGTTTTTCCGCTGAACAGACCAAGTAAATTCTCGATATCATAAAAAATTGCTGTGTTACATGTCATAAAAGCTCTCCTTCGACCGTACACTCGCATTATATCCCGACAAAGTTGCAATTGTAAAGCGTTTGCGGCATAATTTTTTAGAAATACCCTTACTTAAAGTTTGTAAATACTTTGTGCGGAATACCATAAAAATAATAAGCTTTTGTGCCGGGGACAGGCGGTTCGGTTGCAATCGGCAAGAATACGGGTTGGACTAAGCTATCCGGCATTATAATAACGCGCAAGCCGCTGCGTAATGCAAGTTCTAAGGCAAGGCCGTCGTAGATTTCGGGGCCTTTTGTCGGCGCGTTAAGCGGGGTAGGGGAGACGAAGTGCCGGTTGTTAAAATCCTGCACAAACCATGAAATTTCCTCAAACAAATCATGCGCGCCGCGCTCCATGTTGGATAAAATCACAAGAATATATGGCGACGGTGCGTAAATTATCCCGGCGTCGTGGAATGAGTTACCAGCCCAGCCGTATTTCCGCGCAAGAGGATAATCGGAACGAATCATTTGTATATCAATAACACCGCCAACACCATGCGAGCCTTCCCAGCGTGTAAAATACGGGTGGGATGTTTGTGCGGTGTTAAGCATGTCGTATTTTAAGTAGTGGCCGAATTGGCTTTCAGATTCTATATAATTAAAAATGTTATACATAAAAAGCCCGGCGTCGAGTGCATGGGTATTCTGAGAGATAACATTGCGAATCATTTGTGAATCCGCGCCAATTTCTCGAACGAAGTCGTGGTACGAAAATTCTGCGTTTTCAAACATACGCACAAGCATCCGGTATGCCGTGTTATCGCTTTCGCGTATGGAAAGCCCCAGAAGCTCGCGGGTTGTAAATTCTGTGCCAAAGTTCATGAAACGCATAACCCCTGTACCGCCCCAAAGGTCGCGATAGGTGAAAATATGACGTTGGTAGATATCCGCAAGGCCGCGCTCCATAAGTGTGTAGGTGTACAGCGCGTGATTTGACTTTGAAAGACTTGCCCCAAAAAAAACCCTGTCAGGGTTGTGAACATAGGTAAAACCCGTGTCCAAGTTTTTAAAATATATTGCTATGTTATTTCCAAGCGGCGCGAAAAAATCATCCAACGTACAGATAGCCGGTGAAAATTCAAGGTTAATCCACCCTGAATCTTCGCCGGCTTTAATCATTGCCCAGCCATCCGCTGCCTGCTCGACAATTAAAACATGCTGCGAACTGAGTCGCGCAGTAACGGGCGAATTAAAATCCGCTTCGGCGTACATTTCAAACGTCCACGGAATAAAAATGCTGTCCTGCGATAATTCTGAATGATTTTGCGTAAATGCCGCGGCGGTCAAAAAAACCACGCAAAAAACCGCCGTGAAAAACGTCTTCAACTTAGTAATCTCCCATTATCCCGTCGATGATGAATTGAACTTCGCTTTCACCACTGCCCGCCAAAACGCGAGGCATTACGCCGTCCCAACGATTAATCATTTGTTGACGAAGCATGATTTCGCGCACTTCCGTACCAAGGTCGCCCCATGCGTCTTGCATGATAGCAAGGGCATCGGCGTCGGCTTGGGCGGCTACTACCACTGCCTCAGATTCGAGACGGGCAACTTCAAGTTGTTGGTTTGCAATAACAAGGGCGCGTTCTCGCTCAAATTCTGCTTGCATCATTGCTTGCTCGGTAATCATGCGATTTTCGACTGCCTGTTCAAACGCAGGCGAAAATGTAATACTTTCCACGGAAACGATGTTTATTGTTATGTGAAATTGCTCTGTTGCAACGCGCAGCCTTTCGTGGATTTCACCGCTGAGAAATGCCCGCTGCTCTACGATTTCCATCGCGCTTTTTAAGGCAAATACATTTTGAATTTCCTGCAAAAATACACCGTTTATGCGTTGTTCCAAATTGTGCAAAGTTACGAATTCCTCGGCAACATATTTGACGGCATCCGCATTTAATTGATAAAGCACGGTTACATAACCACTGATATTTTGCGCGTCAATGGAATAAGCTGAAAATGAAAAGTTTTGTTCACGCACTTGCAAATTAAAACGGTCAACGGTATTTATCAGCACCGGCACAAAATTAAGCCCAGGTGGAATTACCCTGTCAACAACACCAAACTGACGCACCACTGCCGCTTCCTCTGTGCGAATAACATACAGCGACGGCAAAATAATAATCAACGCAAGAAACAAAAGCGTTACCAGAACACCTACCGAAATTGCTTTCTTTTTCATGTTTTATTCTCCTTTTTTAATGGGGATAATTAACGTCAACCTCCGAAAACCCCATTTGGGCATCTGCGCGCCGCGGGTTTTCGGAGGTCGCCTAACCATTGATTATGAAACCGTTATCGGTGTCAACGGTAACCAAAATCCCCGGTTTTACGTGGTCTATAACACGAACATCAACGCGAAGAAGCGGGATGTTAAGCGATTTAGATGCGGCTTCGGCATGGCTGTAATCAAGGTTTTCCCACGAGCCAATTACCAGTGCGCCGGCAAGATTAATGTATTCCATCATGGAGTCGTCGGTTTGGGTGCAAACTAAGATGTCGCCTTTATCAAAAGAATCAAGCTCCATACCGCTACCCTTCAAAACCCGCGTAATGCCCTTAATTACACCGCTTCCGTTGCCATATCCCTTTGCAAGAACATTGCCGACCGTGCGTACGCGGATTGTATTTGTCGCGCCGGCTTTGCCAACGGGAACGCCCGCGATTGCTACAATTATCTCGCCTATTTTAACAATGCCGGATTTTAATGCCATCTCTTCCGCAATATCAAAAACCTCGCCGTCGCCAACGATGGGTTTATCGGAAAGAATTGGCGTGCATCCCCAGGAAAGATTAAGTTGGCGATACACAACAGGGTCGGCAGTAACTGCAAGAATCGGGCAACGCGGCCGTGAGCGCGAAACCATACGCGCCGCAAAGCCTGAATCTGTAACGGCTACAATGCAGGCCGCGCCCATATCTTTTGCCGTAGTTACTGCGGCAAAGCTGATTGCGTTTGTCACATTTTTATTAATGTTTCGATAGCGAGAAAAATACTGAGACTCATAATCAATTGTTTTTTCTGCCTTTTGAGCGATTCTTGCCATCATTTCAATTGCTTCCACGGGGTATTTTCCGCCTGCTGTTTCGCCCGAAAGCATAACAACGTCCGAGCCGTCGAAGATAGCATTTGCAACATCGCTGGCTTCGGCGCGAGTGGGGCGCGGATTGTTCACCATGGATTCCAACATATGCGTTGCCGTCACGACGGGTTTTCCGTCCAAAATGCACCTGCGGATTAGGTCTTTTTGCACGATGGGTACTTCTTCGGGGGGGATTTCAACGCCAAGGTCGCCACGCGCAACCATTACCGCGTCCACAACCTCCAAGATGCTTACGATATTGTTCACGCCATCGCGTGATTCAATCTTTGCCATAATCTTGATATGGCCGCCATCGTTTTCTTCAAGCACTTTGCGGATATTTAATACATCATTTGCTGTGCGCACAAACGATGCCGCAACCCAGTCAACTTCCATTTTGATTCCGAATTTTATGTCCTCAATGTCCTTCTCTGTAAGGGATGGTAAATCTACAAATACGTCCGGAATATTTATACCCTTACGTTGCCCAAGAAAGCCCGAATTAACCAGCTTACATTTGATGTTTTTTCCTTCGATTGCAACAACCTTCATTTCAATCAAGCCGTCGTCAATAAGAATGCGGCAACCAACCTTTAAATCACGGGGAAGGTTCTCATATGTTACGGCAACACGGCTTTGGTCGCCAACGATATCTTCTGTAGTAAGTGTAAACTCCGCACCCTGCTCTAAATAAATTTTGTCTGTGTTAAATGTTTTTGTGCGGATTTCGGGCCCCTTTGTGTCCAAAATCAACGGAATAGGCAAGCATAATTCCTTCCTTGCCGTTTTTACGGAATTGATTAAATTCCTGTGATAATCGTGCGTTTCGTGCGAGAAATTGAACCTTGCCGCATTCATTCCTGCCTTCATCATCTTCTTAATCGTCTCAAGGTCTTTGCTTGCCGGGCCGATTGTGGCAATAATTTTTGTTTTACGCATTTCGTATCCTCCCTTTTCCTTTTACATAGTATAAACCCCCCACAAAAGGGACATTTTTAAATGGCTAATATTTTTGTTACTTCATACATCATGGGGTCATATTCGCGTTTTGTTTCTAAGGCTTCGGATAAATCTATGAGTTCGTGGCGGCCGTTACGGAAGACGGCGGCCTTGTTAACATCGCCGTTTTTTATGGCTTCTACAGCCATGTGTCCCATTAATGTGGCGTGCATACGGTCAACCGCAGAGGGCGTGCCGCCGCGTTGAAGATGCCCGAGAACAGTGGCGCGAGCCTCGATACCAAGTACGCGCTCCAATTCTTTTGCTATGTTATCGCTGCCGCCTACGCCTTCTGCCACCACGATTAGATTGTGACGCTTGCCCTTTGCACGGTTGCGCAGGATTTGCTCGGTTACGCTGTTGGTGTCCACGGGGTTTTCCGGAATGATTACTTCTTCCGCACCGCCGGTGAGCCCGCACCAAAGTGCAAGATAACCCGCATTGCGCCCCATTACTTCAACAACAGAGCATCTTTCGTGGCTTGAAGATGTGTCACGTATATGGATTATTGCATCGGCGGCAGTGTTTACAGCGGTATCAAAGCCGATTGTATATTCTGTGCATTCCATGTCCAAGTCAATTGTGCAGGGGATGCCGATTGCGCCTACGCCTTGCTGCGCAAGGGATAACGCACCTTTAAGTGAGCCGTCGCCCCCCAGAACTATTACCGCGTCAAGGCGCATTACCTTGCAAACTTCGGCGGCACGCGATTGCCCTTCTTTTGACATCATTTCTGCGCAACGTGCCGTACGCAAAATTGTTCCCCCGCGATGTATTATTCCCGAAACATCATCGGGCGTAAGCTCGTCGATATCGCCCTTAAAAAGACCTTCAAACCCTGTTTTTATCCCGTATACCCGAATGTTATGAAAAGCCGCCGTGCGCACAACAGCGCGGATTACCGCGTTCATGCCGGGCGCGTCACCACCGCTTGTTAACAAGCCAATTCGCAATTCTTTTTCTGCCATTAAGCACCTCCGAAAGGACTCCATAGTACAATATAACATATTTATACCGCGTTCCGCAATTAGACATCTTATGAGGAACGCTGGTTTATTGCAAAAACCACAAGGAGCAGTGTTTCCGGGATGGAATATATGGGACTTGGCAAGGTTAAAGGTTCACTTGTTATGGTGGACGGGGTTTCGGGTGCGGCTTTTGATGAGATTGTCGAGGTGCGTTCGGAAGGGCTTCCGCCGCGTGCGGGACGAGTTATTCAAATCAACGGCGATGTTGCTGTAATTTTGGTTTTTGAGGGAACTCGTAACCTTACGCTGGATTCGTCTGTGCGATTTACAGGGCGTTTATTGGAGATGGGGCTTTCTGAGGAAATTTTGGGGCGGGAATTTGACGGCCTTGCGCGCCCGCGTGACGGGCTTGGCGAAGTTTATGAGAATTATGGCGAAAAAAAGCGAGAGATTTCGGGGCGGGCAATAAACCCTGTACTGCGTGTTTATCCGCGAAATTACATAGAAACGGGTTTTTCTGCAATAGACGGCCTTATGACCTTAATCCGCGGACAAAAATTGCCCATTTTTTCGGCAAGCGGGCTGCCGCACAACGAGCTTGCGGCGATGATTGCGGCAAACGCAACGATTGGCGATGAAAAATTTGCCGTAGTTTTTGCGGCGATGGGAATTCAATATGATACAGCGGAATTTTTTCGCCGAACATTTATTGAAAGCGGGCAATACGAGCGCACCGTTATGTTTTTGAATATGGCAGACGACCCACCAACAGAACGAACGGCGACACCGCGTTTCGCCCTTACTGCGGCAGAATATCTTGCGTTTGACTTAGGTTATCACGTACTGGTAATTCTTACAGATATGACGGCTTATGCCGAAGCCCTGCGTGAGGTTTCGTCGGCACGCGGAGAAATTCCCGGCAGGAAGGGTTATCCGGGCTATATGTATTCGGATTTGGCATCCATTTACGAACGTGCGGGCATTATAAAAGGAAAAAACGGCTCATTAACACAAATTCCTATTTTGACTATGCCGGGTGAGGACATAACCCATCCTGTTCCTGACCTTACGGGTTACATCACCGAAGGGCAAATTGTATTGGAGCGCGGTTTATTTCAAAAAGGGATTTTCCCGCCGATTAATGTGTTACCGTCGCTTTCACGTTTAATGAAAGACGGCATAGGAGAGGATTTCACAACAAAAGAACACCCCGACATCGCCGCAAAACTTTTTGCCGCTTATGCCGGGGTAGGGGATGTCAGGTCGCTTGCGTCGGTAATCGGCGAAGAGGATTTGACCGACCGAGATAAAACTTTGCTTGAATTCGGCAGAAAATTCGAGGATGAATTTCTGCATCAACCGCTTGAAAGTCGCACAATTGCGGAAACATTAAAAATCGGTGCAAAGTTGTTAATAGCCTGCGGTGGATAAAACTGCTTTTAGCTCTACAACGAACATTATGAAATTTTTGCTCGCCTATGCGGGCAAAACGTCCGCCTCGATGCGGTTTTTCTGCGAAAAACCGCATCGAGGCGGACTGCCCGCACTTCACGGCTCGCAAAAATATTGAATCGTTCGTTGTAGAGTTAGGCGGTCGCCTTTAGAAAAAACGCGAATCTTCTGCAGAGCGTTGATATGCTTGAAGTGTGTACTCTTCAAAGAATTGGCGCACACGCGGGACATGGCGTTGGGTTTCTGCGAAAGGGGGGATGCCGCCGTGACGACGGACTGCACCTTGACCGGCGTTGTATGCAGCAACGGCGAGGTCTTGGTCTTGGTCGAACATGTCGAGCAAGCGGCGAAGATAAGATGTGCCGCCTTCGATATTTTGGCGAATGTCGAAGGGGTCACTTACTCCCAGTGATGCGGCTGTGCGCGGCATCAACTGCATAAGCCCCATCGCACCGGCGTGGGAAACAGCATCGTGTCTATAATTACTTTCTGCGCGGATTACTGCGCGTACAAGATTAGGGTCTAAATTGTGGCGTGCCGAGGCGGCTTCAATTTCAGCTTCAATTGCTTGGCGCATTAAATCGCTTTCGCCGCCGCCGGAGATGTATTCCATTATCGCGCTGAAAGGAATCGCGCCTATGCCATCGGTGCCGGGGGCAAGCGCAGGTGTTTTTGCCGCTGTTTCTGCAATGGCACGCGAAGCATCGGCCGCGCTTGCAGTTCTGCTTTCTTGCGCTGCCATTTGCCTGTTTAAGGCCTCTCCGCCTGGCAACCTTGCAAATATATTTCCTTTAATCTCATTAAATAAATTTACTGCGTCAACCATTAAAATCACCCCACTGAGACATTCTACTAAAATATAATGCAGATTGCAAGCCGAAAATTTGACATTCCAACTTTTGCCGCATATACTTTTCCACAATTAGGCAGATGCTTAAACGGGGTTTTCAGCGGTTGCCCAACAAAAAAATAAACTTCGAGAGGGGAAGTTATAAATGTTGAACAGTATAGTTGTGGATAGCGGTTGTGACGTAAGCAAGGATTACATCAATGGGGAAAATTGCGAAATAACACATGTCCCCTTAAATTTGCAGATTGAGGACAAGGTTTATATTGATGACGAAAACCTTGATTTATCGGCGTATCTGGAACATATGGAGGCAAGCACGACGGCGGTAAAATCATCCGCACCGTCGCCAAATCTTTTTTTTGAGAAATTTAAATTCGGCGATAATGTTTTTGTTGTAACGCTTTCAAGCAAACTTAGCGCGACGTATCAAAGCGCGATGTCTGCAAAGGATATGTACATCGAAGAATACGGAAAAAAATTTATACACATTTTCGATAGCCTTACTGCATCCATAGGCGAGGGCGTGATTGCCATGAAAATCGCCGAACTCGCAAAGAAAGGCCTCTCCGCCGCCGACCTTGTTGAACAAGTAAACAGTTACATCACGGGAATGCGCACATTTTTTATCCTTGATAAATTCGATAATCTTGTGAAAACAGGCCGTATTAACCCGTACATTGCAAAAATTGCGTCTTTCATGAACATAAAACCCATCTGCGGCGACAACGACGGCGAAATTAAAATGGTATCCAAGGCGCGGGGTTATACAAAAGCCGTTGCGCGGCTTGTTCAAATTATCAAGGATTCCACCCCCGATATCGAATCCCGCGTAATAGGAATAACGCATGTTAAAGCTTATGAAAAAGCCGTTACGCTGAAAGAAGAATTAATGGCGCATCTGCGCGCAAAGGACATTGTTATCCAAGAGTGTCGCGGCGTAACAACCACATATGCAAACCGCGGCGGGGTTGTTGTGGCACTTTAGACGCGAATCAATATTTCCTACCCTTGATTCGCGTTTTAGGGCATTTTTAATCGTAATAAAACCCGTTCCCCTCTGTTAACCAATTCGCCCGGTATCGGGAATTGGTCTGAAATTATATCGCCTGTACCTGTTATGTCGTGATTCAGCCCTGCCTCTTTTAAGATGTGCAGGGCTTCATTTTTGTCTAAACCGCGAATATCCGGAACCGTAACAGGTGCGCCGTCAATCTCTTCCTCTGTTACATAAATTGGCGTAACCCCAAGGTAGGGCAGAACATTTTCCAAAAGTATTTGCATAACAGGCCCTGTTACCTGCCCGCCGTAATACGCGCCTTGCGGCTCGTCAACCAAAACAA
>JGI24703J35330_11748345_pt1 | contig 14295 bp, 13 predicted proteins | sample TergutNt197P1_FD_35330 | JGI IMG/M metagenome (IMG submission 35330) | reverse complement strand
TTTAAAGTTCCTTGCCCCAGATTATATTCTTCTGTAAGACTTTTGACTGAACGTCCTTCTTCCAAATGAAGACGTATCATTTTTTCTTTTAATTCCGGTTCGTAACGTACGTTTGACATTTTAAACATCTCCTCAGTGGTTGGTAATATTATACCAAACTATCCAGAGGTGTTACAAGAACATTATATCACGTCAAAATAAATAACCTGATGGATCAATTTTTACAGCGACTAGAATGTTACCTTCTAATTCTTTAATTAATTCCACACTATTAGGAATTTTCGGATTTTGACCAACATAGTCAGGACTTTCTATTATTTCAGGTATGAATTGAAAATAATTTTCAAAATCATCTGGATGACCCTCTTTTATATGTTTTATTGCCCCAAGGAATAATTTAACCTCGTTCGATTCACATTTTTAATTAAAATGATTTATAATTTCAGTTGGTAATAAAGCTATAGTTTTAGGTGATTTATAATAACTGTCTAATTTTAATTTTTTATCCATCTCTATACTTCCTTTTTTGTCTTAAGGTCTGTCGGCGAACAGAATTCAGGAAGCATTAAATAGGTTTAAAGTCGATGAATTAGCGCAGGGATATTATAGATTTGAAGGTCACAATTATCTTGATGTCCAGTTATTATGGGAATCATTCAGTTTGAATATCGAAAAGAAATTGTATACGACAGGTCAGTTAAGAACAATGCCTTCTAGACTACTGCCCATTGAGTAATTTATGTAGTTAGTTATTATTACAAAGAAATCTCAACATTTAAGGACTGAAACCCTTAGTGCTACGGCATTTGTTGAGATTTTAGCTTAAAAGCAAGTACCAAACTTGGGTTATAACATATTTATCGCAATAATTAAACACTTAAAATAAATAAATTACCATAGTTATAGTTGAAACGTGATATTGTCTTGAAAACAAAGTAATAGCATCATATTCATAATTTCTAAAGTCCAAAAAAAACGAACATTAACTTTTCAATCTTTCTAACTAAATTCACTTGCTCACACAACCATCTCACTCCTCCTCGCATATAATATTATGATCAAACTATTCTAAAGGGGAGAATGCCATGAGTAAATATTATAAAGACACGGAAATTAATTTAGATCTTTCCTCTGCAACAAAAGAGATTTTAAACACAAACGCAACATATTATTCTTACGACAAAGAAACAGCTCGACTAATCGTAAATCTTATTAATTCAGAAAAATCGGTAATTTTAGATGAAGTAGAAAATGTCGTATTTTTGTTTAACCACGAAAGCGGAAAAATAATCTTAAACGGGACAGTTGTTGATTCTATCAAAGGTCGAATAGAATTAGTTTTACCCGAACAATTACTTCACCTGTGTGGAAAAATTATTGTAGGAGTTTATTTAAAGTACATTAACAATCAATCTCTAGATTGTGGATATTTCCAGATTAATGTAAATCGGTCTTTAATCGATGATGAAATTAAAGAAATTCAAGAATTCTACATAGAACAATTGGAAGATATCGAATCAGAGTATAAAATAAGAATGGAAGAATTTATTGAATCTACAAAAAAAAATATCCACGAACTAAAGGGTGAACGCGGGAAGCAAGGTGAACGTGGTGAACAAGGTGAACGTGGGGAGCAGGGCGAACGAGGGGAGCAGGGCGAACGTGGTGAACAAGGCGAACGTGGGGAGCAAGGCGAACGTGGAGAGCAGGGCGAACGTGGGGAGCAGGGCGAACGTGGAGAAAAAGGTGAACAGGGTGAACAAGGCGAACGTGGAGAAAAAGGTGAACAGGGTGATTCAAATTTATTAAATTGCTCTGTCATTTTAGAAGAATTACAAAGTCATATTAATGATTTGAATATCAGAATAAAAGAATTGGAAAAAGTAATTAGCAAGGTCGAAATCGAATATACTGATATGTTTAAAGATGGTCATAAACTTTTATCGAATATAAAAATTGGTTGGAGTGCAGGAAATTCACTTGATGCGCATTTCTTTAACACAATTGGAAGTGACTTTAACAAATCTTTAACACCTGAACAAATCGAAACTTTATGGAACAACCCTCCACTAAGTAAAGTGTTGTTTCAAAAAATTAAAGACGCCGGTTTTAATGCAATCAGAATTCCAGTAACTTGGTACACAATGATGGATAAAGATTTCAATATTCGTGAAGATTGGATGGAACGTGTTCAGGAAGTTGTAAACTATGCTTATGATCAAGGTATGTTTGTCATTCTTAATTCACATCATGAACAAGGATGGATGAGACTTTCTAATCAGGAAATTAATCTTACTTTATTGATTTTAGAAAAATTATGGAATCAAGTTGCAACACGATTTAGCGAATATAATGAATATTTGATTTTTGAAGGTACAGGGGAACCAAGACAAACTGGTACTCATATGGAATATGAGGGTGGTACATTAGAATACCGGAATAATATAAATAAAATAAATCAAAAATTTGTTGATACCGTGCGCTTAAGCGGTGGGCATAATAGACATAGATTCTTAATTATTAAACCATATGCTTCCGGAATCTTTGATTTTTCTTTTAAAGACTTTATTTTACCCGTAGATCCAATTAATAAAGTGATTGTAGGTTTGCATATTTATTCACCGTCAGACTTTGCTTTGTTTGCTACAAAGACAACATGGGATATAAATAGTAGTGTATCTACTTCTAAATTTAAAAATGCAATGATGATTGTAAAAGAGTATTTTTTAGATAAAAACATTCCTGTTATTTTTACAGAAAATGGCGTTACAAATCAAGGAAATTTAATTGCACGAATTGAGTGTTTAAAGTTTAATGTATCTGTAGCTAAACAATTAAATATTCCGATAATATTATGGGACAATGGAAAAAGCGTTGTCGGTGGTGAATGTTTTGGAATTATTAACAGACAATCGGGTTCCTTTGAGTTTCCTAATTTAATTGAGGGAGTAGTATCTCAGGTAGAAGTGCCAACATTGCTTGATTATCCATCTTTTAAACTTGATAATCCATTGAATTTAATTTCTAATGGAGATTGTAGAAATAATAATTATGGATGGATTACAGAAAATCACGAATTTCTACCTATTTCAGAAGTTTCTCATCCTCTATTAAAATCAGGATTTAAACTTTCAGACCATGGCGGTAGAGCAAGAAATATTGGTGGACTAGAAATTGGAATAGAGTACACTTTCTCATTTTACATACGAAGTTGGGCTTCAAGCGCATGGTTTGGTATCGGATTTTTATGGGATAATCGAAATAATAAACAATTTTTAGTTGATAACAATTATGATGATATAAAAAATAAGGAAAATGAGTCTGAAACTGAATGGGAAAGAATTATATTCACTTGGAAAGCTACAGTAAATATTGTGGGACTTTGGATTGTTGCTCAAGGTGCAAAAGGTGAAGTAACAGGGTTTATGATAAATGAAGGCAGTACACCACTCGACTGGTAAAAAAACAATGTGAGTTCAAATCACATTGTTTTTTATCGTTTAATCTTTCGTAATAATAGTCTTTTGAAAAACTTGAATTCAGGATCATTCACTAATAACAAAATTATGAAAGTACCAGCTAAAAAGCATGTGGTCAATACAATTAATATAAAAGATAATAGACCATACTCAGGTAAAAACGATATAATAAATCTAACCGGTATTAAAGAAATTATTAAAATGCTTGTACGCTTAAGGTAAGTTATGAAAAACGCCTGTAATTTTACTTTAAACCCATACTTAAACAAAACATATGGCTCTATCCAAAATGGAACGAGAATCGTACTTATAGTAGTACCTAATAGGATACCAGCCGCACCGAAGTAATAACCAAGAAGTAAAGAAATTATTAAATTAATCACCGACTCTATAAGTGGTTTATGTCTGTCATACCAAAACAGTCCTAAAGAGTTTCGAAAAGTCAAAGTACTTTGTCTCATGCCCATTTGATAAAAATTAATAATTATCAATATAACAACCGTCCGTGGTAATATATAATCTCCTCCTAACCAGAGTATTATAAATCGATCTAAGAGTATGTATAAACAAATTGAAGAAAATCCAAAAATTAAGAAACCTATCAGATTTACTTTTTTGAAATTTTGATAAACAACATTAACGTCAGCAGTCGCACCTAAATTTCCAACAGATGCCGTAATAGATTTAAATATTAAAAAGAAGATAGAATTTAATCCAGCGATTATTAAAAGATAATTTGCATATTGCCCTACAACAGTAATACTAACAAAAATACTTATTAAAATACTATCTGTTCCGGTTACTACAAAAGTACCAATTTTATGCAAGAACATTGCTTTTACATTTTTCTTAATCTCACCTGCATCATTACTTTCAACAGTTAAACAGGTATTACTTTTTAAATAAGGGTATAAATTGTCTACTTTTCGTGAAAGTAAATAATTAGTGAAGAATGTTAAAAAGATTTGAAGAATCATAAATATAATAAAACTTTCTGTTATAATTAACATTATAATTTGAAGAATGTTAAAGATAATTAAGAATATACTTCGATAGAAGTTAACTATATATTGATTTTGATCAGCTGTTAAGAGTGCTTGTTTATATGAATGAACGTAAGAGACACAGGCATTAGTGAGAAATAAAAAATATATCATATATAATTCTATGTTTATCTCTGTTTCAGATAAAAATAAGTCTAGAAATGGTACGAAGATTAAACCGAATAATCCTATGATTAATCCAATAAGATGATATCTTTTTTTAAAATAATTCATTAGGGCAGATATTTTAAATTCATCATTATTAGCAAGTGGTTTGTACATCATATAAATCAATGCTGCGCCGAGGCCCAATTCCGTTAAACTAATCATACTTATTATATTTGTGAATAAGCCATTTATTCCAACGTTTTCAATCCCTAAATGTCTTAAAAAGAAGAATCTTAAAATAAAAGACATCAGGATTACTGATGCCTGAGATATAACAGCTACCTTAATATTTTTAATAGATTTTGCTGTACGAGACATATAGTCCTCCAAAAATTATTTTATTTTATTGCGTAAATAGTACAGAGAATAAAGACCAATAAAATTTTTATTTAGAGTAAGTTTCAACGCTATCTTTTCTTTCTTATCTAAATATGGTGCTGTATCGACGTCTGATTTACTAACTTTTTCAAATATGAAAGTGAGAACTTTATCTTTTACTAACATATTTTTCCATTTACGTTTTTTGTTAAAATATGAATCTTCATTATTTGCGTGAAATAAATTGTTCGAAAGGTTACTTAAATAAACACGTATATTAACCATTGTATCGTAATACACAGGGAAAAAAGTTAGGTTTAATTTATCTCGGTAAATCTGTGTTTCGTAATAGAACTTTCGTTCTTGCAAACTGAATTCTGCATCATATTTTCTCATTTTTGAATTTGAATGAATACGATAATTATAAAATGGTATATCTAAATAATAAATATTTTTAGCAAAGTGTAAATAATAAATATTAAACACCAAATCTTCTCCACGGCAAAGATTTTCATCAAAGAAAATATTATGTTGTATGAGTATTTCCTTACGATATACATTCATACAAGAACTTGCCTTATGAATATTAAAGTTTTTACTATTCATTACAAAACTTTTTGTTAAATATAATATTTGTTTAATATACTTTTCTTTATCTTGAAATGATAATTTGTAAATTTCATTATAACCTATAGTTTTTGTAATTATATTATTTCTCATGTGGTTAGATTGTGTCCAACCTATATAGTCAGCGTCTGGATATTTTAATATTTTTTTATGAATAATTTCACATGTGTTTAACTCAATCCAATCATCTGGATCAACAAACATTAAATAATCGCTTTTTGATTCGATTATACCTTTATTTCTAGCAATAGATACTCCTTGATTATTTTGATGAAAGACTTTAATTCGGTGATCTAGTACTTTAAATTCGTTACATAAATGTTCACACCCATTAGTTGATCCATCATTAATTAGTATTATTTCTATGTTTTTATAAGTTTGGTGTATTAAAGAATCAATGCATTCCCTAAAATATTCATGATTTACATTATATACGGGTACTATAATTGAAAATTTCATGCAGAAACTCCTTCGATGAAAAATTTATTTTTCTTTTGATTCAAAATCAAAAATAATATGTGACCAATAAAAAATCACAACATTCAGAAACATTGAAAAAATAATGTTTTCAAAAAAGCCATAAATTGCAATAATCGAACTTACAAGCATAAGCGTGTAATTTTTTCGTAAAAAAGATTGTTTATTAATTAAGTAAGTAAATAACACAAATAGGATGGTAACGATAATTCCATATCTTAGGATTAGATTTAAATATGATGAATCTAAAAATATGAACATATGTGAGAATTGATTTAGGTTTAAAACTTGACCAAATAACGGAACGCCAAAATTCTCAATGAAAAACGTTGATAGTGTTATTCTAAATTGTAACAAATGATCAAGATTCCTTATTAACGGAGTGCGAGGAAGCGTTGGAAGAATATAACTAATAGAAAGTAATGACGGAAAAATTAATATATTAAGAAAATAAGAAATTTTAAATTTAAAAATTAACTTTTCAACCATCCATCCTATCAACATTACATTAACCATAACAAAACTAGTTCTGCTCATAGTCAGGTAATATACAAAAAAATTAAAAGAAAAAATAATTCCAAACGTGATTATTTTAATTCTCGGTTTATATATTAACAAATACAAGCAAATTAAATTAAAAAATATTAAACCTAATTGATTGGGGTGAACGAAACCTAACGAATTTCTTAAAACCACGTCGTTTTCGCGTACGTGTTGAAAAATCCTATTTTCTATTATATTAAATGATGACAGAAACATTATTAAGGAGCTAACAGATAATCGGGTCCAAAATGTAATTTTTAGTGTAGTGTTAAAATTTGTATTTTTAGATCCAATTATCATAAGAATTGCGAGAAGTATCTGTATTTCTCTAGTAAAATACAACGATATTAATCCAATAAATCCCAATGGGATGATTTTAAATAAATCTTTGTTTTGGTATTTTGTAAATATTAGTTTTACGAATATGAATAAAAAAGATGAGTAGAGTAATACAGAAAAATCGTCAAATTCAATTAATATAGTTGACCGAATAGAATAAACGAGGAAGATTAAAATTATAAATATATAATAAAAAATAGTTGCACGTTTCTCCATTTTTAAACTCACTTTATCCTTTATCGTAAATTAATTCGTGGTAAATATTTAAAAGACGGTTAGAACTTGATTTAATATCATATTTGTTAATTTCAGGATTTATTTTAGATGTTAGTTTGTTTTTTCGTAATTTCGAAAACTTATGAATTTGAGTAAGCCATTCTTTTACGTCTTCATCTGATATGCCACAGAATTCTACGTTTTCGTTTACTTTAACTTGACGAGGAACACTCGTACTAAAAACACAAGGCAATCCATTTGCTTGTGCTTCTATTGCAACCAAACCGAATGCTTCATGCAAAGATGGAAATAAAAAGACATCACTAGCGGAATACCATTTTTCAACTTGTGAATATTCACCGACAAATACAATCGCTTTGCTTAACCCTAATTTTTTTACTTCGGCAATCAAATCATTCTTTAATGGACCATCACCCACCAAGAATAATTTGGCAGTTCTTTCAATCAAAAGATATTCTTGAAATACCTTTATTAAAAATTTATGATTTTTACCTTCATTAAATCTACCAACATGTAGCAATACTGTATGATTTTTTATATCGAATTCGTTTGCAATTATATCTTTATTTATTTCTTGGAATTCATAATTTTTTAGATTAATACCATTTAGTATTTTCTCGTGTGGTTTTCCTTTAAATAAATAACTTTCATCGAGTTCTACAGTAATTGCTTTATCATAATTTTTATAAAAATAAGATCTTAATAATCTTTCGAGTTTTCCATAATTGCTTTGTGAACCATGACAATGAACAATAATTTTGGCATTTGTAAATTTACGAATTGCTTTCAACTCAATAGACATAAGAGCTGAATTTCCGTGAATGTGAATGATATCGTAAGATTCTTGTTTAATGATTGTTCGCAATCTCGAAATATATTTTAATGTTTTTTTCTTTCGGCTTGGTAATATAAAAATTTTTGAATTTTCTGATACTCTATTTTTATATTGTTCTTCAAAAAGACTATGTGTCACAATGTCAAATGAAACTTTATTTTTTAATGTCTCATAGTACTCTAGTATTATTTGTGACATTCCATTTACCCTAAAGGGCAGTGTATTTATTAACAATACTTTCAATTAAGTCACCTTATCTTTGTTTATTTAGAGCTAATAAATGTATCAATACTTTCAAGAATCGAAATAGTGTTTGAAATATATTTTTTTGTAGCTGATTGTTCTGATCGGTTTAATCCGTTAAAAATATCGTCAGAAGATGTTGCGTTATAAATGTAACCCATCTCCGAAAACATTTCTACAATCTGTTCCTGATGATCATCTACGTGTTCACCAAACTCAGCTCTACGAGCGATGGCTATTACTCTTTTTTCATTTTTTAACGCTGTGATTATCGCTCCAGTACCACCATGAGTTATTACGATTGAACATTTTTTCATTTTATCAGTAAATTCATCTCTATCTAAAAAATTCTTATATGCAAAGTTTTTTGGAACATAGTCGCTGTAACCTATCTGCGCGAATATTTCTTCCGTAATCAACCCTTTTCCCATTAATTCATCTAGCCATATTAATAACCTATTAAATTGAAATTTTTGAGAACCTAGCGTTACAAATATCATTAATAAATTCCACCTTTAAAGATTGCGTTTGGGTAGATTTCTAACATACTTTCCCATTGAACGTAAAATTGATCGGCATATTTATATAATAGTTTACCAGTTAAAGTGGGAGACGTAACTTTTGCGAATGATTCTATGAAAATAAGTTTCTTTTTAAATAGTTTAGCTATTAAACACATCGGAATAACACTTAAAGCACCTGTTGATATAATTAAATCAGGTTTTTCGGAAACGAATATCTTCAAACTTTTGAATAAATTAATTAACATTAAGAAGGGAAACTTCCATTCGTGTCGATTGACTTGTTTTAAATAAAAAGTTTTCGCAAAGTCAACTTCTGTGGCGTAATCAGTTTTTTCAGTAACTATAAAACCGCCGTGTTGTTCTATCAATGGTTTCAGCATCAAAATTTGTTCAAAATGTCCTCCACTAGAAGCAATTAAACATATTTTCATAAATTCTCCTACATCGCATCATCTGACCCCAACAACACACCTACTGTTTTCAACAGTATTCTCGTGTCATTAATAGCCGAGACATTTTCAATATATTCTAAATCCAAATCAACCATTTGTTTAAAACTTAAATTACTTCGACCACTCACCTGCCACAATCCCGTACAACCTGGCATAACCATCATGCGTTGCCAGTCGTGGTCTGTGTAGTCAACCACTTCCCTCGGCAGTGGCGGCCGCGGTCCTATTAAAGACATATCTCCTTTGAAAACGTTCCACAACTGCGGGAATTCGTCTATAGAGGTCTTACGAATTATTTTGCCGATTTTTGTGATTCTCGGATCATCTTTCATTTTAAACATGGCACCTTCAACTTCGTTTTGTTGTAATAGTTCTTCGAGCTTTTCTTCAGCGTCTGCACACATAGATCGAAGTTTGTACATTTGAAATTCTTTTCCGTCTTTTCCAATGCGAATCTGCGAGAAAACAACTGGTCCTTTTGGTGAATCGATTTTTATCAATATCGCAAATAATAAAAATAAAGGAAATAACACAATCATCCCAATTCCTGTTGCGACAATATCGAATATGCGTTTTATGACGAGATAATTTCGCTTTTCTTCGAGAATGTCAACGAGGTTTTGTCTGTTCATGTTGTGTGCGCTTGTTCTGGTAGCAAATTCTCGTTTCGACTCATAGTTATTAATTTCTACTGCTGTTACTAATTTTTGCATTTTAGCTCCCCCTTCCGTAGTAATATACCGGTGTATCCTCTTGAGCTACACCGTGTAAAATTGTGCCGATAATGTTAATTTGTGCTTGATCAAGCTGTTCTTTTGCGAGTGCGAGTTCGTGTTTTTTCGTATGTCCACTTCGTACTACTAAAATAAATCCGTCTGCGTGTTTAGCCAAAATCCTCGCGTCTGTCACCGCAAGTATCGGTGGTGTGTCGATGAGAATGATATCAAATTTAGTTTTCGCATTTTCTAGAAAGTCTTTCATTGCATTCGACCCAAGTAACTCTGCTGGATTTGGCGGGATTGTGCCAGCATTAATGAGCCATAAATTATCAACCTCAGTCTGGCGTGCAACGTCTTCGATTTTCAATTTTTCAACAAGGATATTTGTTAATCCTTTATAAGGATTTCCTGTAAATTTCAGTTGCAACGTCGGTCGTCTTAAGTCCGCATCAATTAAGAGCACATTTTTTTCTTGTCCGGCAAAAGCAACCGCGAGATTTGCGATCGTCGTCGATTTTCCTTCACCCGGGCTTGGTGACGAGCATACAATAACTTTTAAATCACGATCGATATTCGCAAACTCAATATTTGTTCGAATTCCACGGTACTGCTCAGAAATCGGTGAGAGCGGATTATCACGGACGATAACTTTTTTCGATAAATCGATTTTTCTGTTAATTTTTTTCGCCATCGTTTACCCACCTCGCTTTTTAAAATCTTCAATCGACATCTCTGGAATTATCCCTAAAACATTTGCTTGCATGATTTTCTTAATATCATCATCAGTTTTGATTGTATTGTCCAAGAAGTGTTGAAGTAATACTATGAAAACTGCAATGGCTACTCCTCCAACAAAGCCTACAGCTGCATTACGGGTCATATTTGCATTAATCGGTCCTCTTGGTATCGAAGCAGGAGTTAATATCGTAACATTATTAAACAATCCCATAATATCGCTGATATTTTCACTAAAAACTTCAGTTACAACATTGCCGATAATATTTGCCGATTCCGCGTCAGGATGCGTTACGTGAATCGCTAGAATTTGTGAGTTACCTACATTGGCAGTTGATACCATACTTCTTAGCTCAAGACCTGTGTAAAAGTAATTTATACGAGATGATACTTCGTCTAGAATGATTGGTCTTGTAAGAATGTCACGATAAGTATTCATTAAATTGATACTTGTTGTAATATCATGGTTTGTTATGTAATTTCTATCGCCACCTGTATTTATTATTAGCTCAGATGTAGATCGATAAAGCGGAGTGACCATAAAAATACTGTGACTTGCCGCGAATATTAATGCGATTGCTCCGGCAAGAAGAATCCAGATAATTCTTTTCCACAAGATTTCAAATAATTCTTGTAGACTAATTGTCTCTTCCATAAAATGACTCCTTCCATAAAAAGTGTAAGCTCGTGTTATATCAACTGTAGAAATCTTGAAGGGGGGATTTATTGTCAACGACAATAAATGTACCACGAGAGATTATCAAAGTTGATACGAGCTGAAACTAGATTCCATAAAAAGTGTATGCACTTGTGCAGGTTCCGATAAGTCTCATGCAGTTTCGTTTCGCAGACACTCGAGGTCAAATTTTGATTCTTTGAAAAATCAGAATTTTTCACGTCTCAAGCATTTGCACCCCTTTGAGTACTTGCTTAACTAACACGAACAAGTTCGCGAGTTTCGCTGGCGCTTGTCGTGTCTAAACGCTCAACTACACTTTTTTATTTTCTCAGTAGGAACTATATGCTCAAAAATTCGCAAAGTTCCCTTGAATAGTCAATCGTAATCGAAATAAATTTCGAACTCGTTGACTAATCCCTATTAAATAGGTCTCTTGTATATACTTTGTGTTCTACGTCTTTTAATACATCTTCTAAGCGATTTGATACAATAACGTCAGTTATATTTTTAAATTCCTCGAGATTTTTTATCACGCGCGACTTAAAAAATGTTTCATCTTCAAGAACAGGTTCATAAACGACAACCTCGATACCTTTTGCTTTCAAGCGCTTCATAATACCCTGGATTGAAGAAGATCTAAAATTATCAGAGCCTTCCTTCATTGTCAAACGATAAATCCCAACAACATCGGGATTTTTTTGTAAAATCATCTCTGCGATATGGTCTTTTCTTGTCCTATTTGCATCGACTATAGCTTCAATGATATTATTCGGCACATCAGAATAATTTGCACGGAGCTGTTTTGTATCTTTTGGAAGACAGTAGCCACCGTAGCCAAATGATGGGTTGTTATAATGCGTTCCGATTCGTGGATCAAGCCCGACACCTTCGATAATTTGTTTTGTATCGAGCCCGCGGATTTCAGCATAAGTATCTAGCTCATTAAAATATGCAACTCGAAGCGCAAGATATGTATTAGAAAATAGCTTTATAGCCTCAGCCTCTGTTGATTCAGTAAATAATACCGGTGTTTCAGGTTTTAATGAGCCTTGTTTTAAAAGGTCGGCGAAAATTCTTGCCCTATCCGATTGCTCGCCTAAGATGATTCGTGACGGATGAAGATTGTCGTAAAGCGCTCTCCCTTCTCGTAAAAACTCTGGCGAAAAAACAATATTATCAACACCGAATTCTTTTTTAATTTTTTCTGTATAACCAACCGGAACAGTCGATTTTATAATAATAGTTGCCGCTGGGTTGATATTTATCACATCGCGAATTACCGCTTCAACAGAGGATGTTTTGAAATAGTTGAGGTTCGGATCGTAATCTGTCGGGGTCGCGATTACAACATAGTCCGCGTCTTTGTATGCCAGGTTCTTATCTGTTGTCGCTATTAAGTTTAAATCTTTTTCTTTTAAATATTCCTCGATTTCTTTATCAACGATAGGAGAAATTCTTTTGTTGATAAGCTCGACTTTTTCTTCGATAATATCTAAGGCGATAACTTTGTTGTGCTGGGCAAGTAAAATGGCATTGGATAACCCAACATATCCAGTACCAGCAACGGCTATTTTCATCCTTGTGACTCCTCCGTGCTCTGTTCCACTTTTTTCTTTAATCCAGTTTCAGCTCGCAGACACTCGAGGTCATCATTTGGGCTAATTTGTTCACTTCGTGAAAAATCTCCCTGCATGATGCTTGTCGTGTCTAACACGCTCTCTTCCACTTTTTTCTTTAAAAATTCCATTAACGCATCTTTTAATGAGTCGTCTTTTAGAGCGTAATCAATTGTTGTCGTGATAAATCCGATTTTTTCACCAACATCATAACGCGTACCCTCAAAGTCATAAGCAAACACACGCTGAATCTCATTTAATCTCGTAATCGCATCCGTCAACTGAATTTCGCCACCTGCACCAGTTTCTTGCGAACCAAGTAGCTCAAAAATCTCAGGCGTAAGAACATAACGCCCCATAATCGCAAGGTTTGATGGCGCTGTACCAGGAGCAGGCTTCTCTACAAACTTCTCAACTTGATAACGACGACCATCACGTTTTAAAGGGTCCACAATACCATAACGGTGCGTCTGATCATCAGGAACAGTCTGAACCCCTATTACTGGAGAGTAGGTTGTATCATAAACATCCATTAATTGCTTGAGTCCAGGAGTTCCTCCTGGGTTATCAACGATATCATCACCCAACAAAACAGCGAATGGTTCGTCTCCAATAAATTTACGGGCTGACCACACAGCATGACCTAAACCTAAAGGTTCTTTTTGGCGAATATAATGAATCTCAATATTAGCAGGGGATTTAACTTTCTCAAGAAGTTCAAATTTACCAGCTTTTTCAAGGTTGTGTTCCAGTTCAAATGCAAAATCAAAATGATCCTCAATCGCTTTTTTACCTTTACCCGTTACAATAATGATATCTTCAATTCCAGAAGCAACTGCCTCTTCAATTATATACTGAATTGTCGGTTTATCAAGTATCGGTAACATTTCTTTCGCCATCGCCTTAGTTGCTGGTAAAAATCGTGTTCCCATGCCCGCTGCAGGAATTATTGCTTTTCTGATTTTTCTCATTATAGAACACTCCTTGATTTAATCTTGGGATATTTTACTCGGTTGCTGGGATTAAACTTTATAATAGTCACATTACTTAGAGTAATTCTTATTTCAACCTTACTTTAGTTTCGATATTAAACGCCAAAATAAAGCAATGCTTTAGTTTCGACACTAAACGCCAAAATACACGTTTTACTCTTATAGAACATGGTCACTATTATAACAAAATATTAAATATTTTACTACTATAAAATCATATAATTTGGCTAATTTTAAAATGAAAGTGTTTCTTTTTTTTTTTTTTGGTT
>JGI24703J35330_11748347_pt1 | contig 14339 bp, 16 predicted proteins | sample TergutNt197P1_FD_35330 | JGI IMG/M metagenome (IMG submission 35330) | reverse complement strand
ATTTATTCCCTGAACAAAAAACCAGTTTCGATGAAGACTTTGATTCATACATGAACGAACTATCAGCATCAAAAATTACCTTAAAAATCGTATAATTACAATTTGAGGGGATAAATTTAGGGGATAAATAAAAAATACCAGCTCTCTCAATGTCTGAAAGGACTGGTATTAGGTTGTTTTAGCCTTTTATATTCTTACTTATACCGATTCATCAGCCAATTTGGAATATCTGCACTTGAGGTTGATTCAGAAGTAGATTGATTGTTGGTGCTACCTAGTGGGGTAGCTGGGGCTTGACCAAATAACATGTTACTTGGTTTAGCAGAGCTTGAGTCATCAAAGCCAGTTGCAATAACTGTGACGATGACTTCATCACCAAGTTCAGGGTTAATGGTTGCACCATGAATGATGTTGATTTCAGTTGTCGATGCTTCACGGATGGCTCCAAGGGCTTCATTTACTTCAAATAGAGACATATCCGTTCCACCTGAAATGTTAATGATTGCATCGGTTGCTCCGTCAATATCGTGTTCTAGGAGTGGTGAGAAGATCGCTTTTTTAGCTGCTTCTACCGCTCTATTTTCACCATTTGCAAGACCGATCCCAATAATGGCAGCACCTTTACCAGCCATAACGGTTTTAACGTCTGCAAAGTCAAGGTTAATTAGACCAGGAACAGCAATGATTTCAGAGATGCCTTGTACGCCTTGACGTAATACGTTGTCTGCTTCACGGAATGCTTCAAGCATTGGCGTTGCACGGTCAACGATTTGAAGTAAGCGATCGTTGGAGACAGAAATTAATGTATCAACGTTTTCTCTTAATGCATTAACGCCGTTCATAGCAAAGTCGTTTCGTCTCTTACCTTCAAAGCTAAACGGACGTGTAATAATTCCAACGGTCAAGGCACCAGCCTCTTGTGCTACTTTTGCGATAACAGGTGCAGCACCAGTTCCAGTTCCACCACCCATGCCACAGGTTACAAACACCATGTCGGCACCTTTTAGTAATTCTTTGATTTCGCCTAAGCTTTCTTCAGCAGCAGCTTGACCAACTTCAGGATTCCCACCTGCACCTAAACCACGGGTTAATTCTACACCGATTTGGAATTTTTTCTCTGCACTTGATAAGTTTAATGCTTGTGCATCTGTGTTAACAACGATAAATTCCACACTTTGTACGTTATTTTCGATCATGCGGTTAACAGCATTACTCCCACCACCACCAACACCGATTACAACAATTCTTGGTGCGTATGTAAATTCATTTCCAAGTCCAAATCCATCCATCTTAAAGGCCTCCTATTCTTTCCACGACTACGTTTTGCTTCTGCTATTCTTCACTTTCGTTAAAAATCATATCAAACAGTTTGACAAACATTCCACTGTTTTCTAATTTTTTATCCATATACTCTGACGATTCAACTTCGACCATTGGATCGAAAGCTAAGTCATCAAACAATTTCATTTCTTTTTGGGGTTGTACGTCAACTTTATCTGTTTCTACTACTTCTGTCTCTGAGGGGTGCATGTTTGCCAATTCACGTAATTGTTGTGTCTGTGACAGGATTTCATCTTTCAGAGATAAGGGGTTAACCTGTTCTTCAACCGGTTGAGAAGTGGTGACCATTTCTGGTTTTTCCTGTAATGTAGACGTAGAGAATGGGACTACAGTATCTCGTTTTACCTCAGGCTTTTTCTCAAAGTCTAGCTCAATACTATCTTTTTTCGATCCAATGAGAAGTGTTATCTCATGAGCGAAAATAGTTGACCCAATGATCGGTGTGTATTTTCCACACCTTGCACCGAGCATTGTTGGTTTATGGATTGTTGCCATATAAGGTAATTGAGCGTATAGAGCATAGAGAACATTAGGTAAACCTGAAGCACCACCAGAAAGTGAGTAATGGTATTCATCTTCTTTCAATCTGAAGTGATCCGACACATGCGTTCTAATTAATTTAAATAGTTGATCGTATTGTTGGGTGATGACGGTATTTAACATGCGATGCGTGATGTAGCGCAATTCATCTGCAGAATCATCAATGTAAATAATCTGATTTTCACCTGTATCGTCACCGTCAATGATGTATGTTCCAAAATCGACTTTGAGCTTGTCTGCTACATCGTAAGGAATTTGCAATTCTTCTACAATGGAACAAGTAACGTTGTGTCCACCAATTGGTAGAGTATGAGAGTAAATAATCCGTCCATCGTTAACCACTGTCATGGTTGTCATGAGGTGACCAAGATTAATTTGGCAAGATCTAGCAAACATTTCAGGTGAGTTCAATGCAGATAAAGCTTCGGCAACACTTCCGGCTACAATCTCAGAAATTTCAAAGCCAGCACTTTCTGTTGCATGGATAAGATTAGATACAACCATGGTAGGCATCACAATACGTGAGCCTTCTAGACTTAAACTCATACCAGAAATCCCACGAGGATTCTGAACCACATGATTTTCATCGATGCGGAATAAGCGAGGGACCACGTTAATCGGTAGTTGCATCTCTTCGTGAGGTAGATTCATCACTTGACGTAATAACTTTCTGACCTCAACCGAGGTGATCGGTTGTTTCACATCCAAGTTAATTTTGCTAATAACAGGTTCCACTACTGCGTCAATGGTTGGTAAAATAAGCATTACTTGCTTTAGGGACTGTCCTAGGTCGCCTTCAACAGACGCCTTTAACTGTTTCATTTGGCTGACTAGTTTGTCGAAATTAGTGATTTGTCCACGTTCGATTCCAACAGACGGAACGCTTTTCTGCGCTAAGACAAATAGGCGCTCTTCACGAATGTTACAAACGAGTATTTTGATCTCAAAACTACCCAGTTCAATGGAGGCATACACATTATTTTTCAATTTAGATCACTCCAGTAGTATCTGGATTAAATAGTATAAAAATTAATCTCTACTATTGTACTACATTTAGCGCATGATTGAAAGTGTATTTATGACTTTTAAAAATTTCCCCACACTTTTTCCACAGAGGTTTGTGGAAAATTAAGGGTTAGTTGTGCTCTCTGGCTCGCTGGTGATTTGGTGTGGTTCAAAAAAATCGCCTACGTCTAAATGTAGTACCCCTGTCATACCCTCATATCCTTCGTCAATAGCCGCTAAAAACTCTGGTAGGAGATTGAGTCTGCGAACCATGGTGTAGCTATTTACGTTGACCACATTCCCATCGGCAAGGAATAAGACGAAGCGATGGACATCCCCATAAAGTGGTACATACTCAATGGAGCGAATCAAACTTAAAATTGTATCGTCGATTTCCATTAGTTGCCTAACGAAGAGACTAGGGATGTCAGCTTCTAATTCCTCCTCACTTAAACCGTGAATGATGCGGTCGTTACAACTAGCCTGAATGCCCTCATTTTCATGAATTAAGGTGCCGTCGGACAAGATATACACATGTTGGTTATCCACAATTGCACAAGCTCCGACTTCGTATTCAACAATGGAAATACGAAGCTGATTAATTCCCGTGCGAGAAGCGTATGCACGTTGGACAGCTGGATGCTCCTCGACGCTGTTTTGCACGTCACGGAGACTAATTCGTAAGAAAAGTTCGTCATCTTCAATGTCGATCAAGGCGATAAGATCAGAGCGACTCAGGCTTTCCAGACCATCAAAGTGAACCACCCCTAGACGGCTAAGAGGTGTAGTGAGGTAGACAGTCGTTAGAATGGCTAGGATAATGACCATAGAAAAAAGCACACGTTTTCCTTGTCCACGTGGTCTTTTTAAGTCTTCTCTTGAATGGATTTCACGGTAAGCTTTGTCATTTACCATGGTTAACACCTCAAAATTAGTCTTCCCAGTTAAAGAACTCGACCTCTTGATGCATCTCTAGATCGCGTTGCTCTTTAATCACCTGTTTTACATGGGCGATTACGTCAGCCACATTTTGTGCCGTGGCACTGTTGTGATTAACAACAAAGTTGCTGTGTTTGTCAGAAACCATAGCACCATTAACGGAGAAGCCTCTGAGTCCAGCTTCTTCTACAAGTTGCCAGGCAGCATAACCTTCTGGATTCCTAAAGGTGCTACCTGCTGAGGGCATTTCCAATGGTTGGGAAGCCTTTCTTTTTTCTTTTCGTTCTCTGATGAGTTGTAGACTATGAGTTGAGTCTCCTTCTTCGAGACAAACCACAGCTTCGATAATGATCCAGTCGGACTTCCTTTGGAAAATAGAGGTCCGGTAAGTCAATTCTAATTCCTCCGCCAAACACCATTTTAGTTGGTTGTGTTCATCGAGGATCTGCACCTTTTGCAAGATATCTTTCATTTCTTTCAGGTAGGCACCTGCGTTCATGAAAACAGCGCCACCGATGGTACCAGGTACACCAGATAAAAACTCCATCCCTGATAAACCAAGTCTTGCCATGTCCCGAGCAACTTTCACATCAGAAACACCAGCACCTAAGCAAACAGTAGTCCCGTCAACGATCACGTAGTCTAAGGCTTTTTCTGTGTTGATGACTACACCTTCAAAGGTGGCGTCAGAAGCTAATAGGTTAGAGCCTTTTCCAAGAATTTTAAAGTTTAAATCAAGTTCACGAATCAAAGTAACCGTGTCAATGAAAGCTTCTTTATCCGTTGGTTGAACGAAAATACGGGCTGGACCACCGACACGTAGGGTCGTGTGTTTAGCCAAGGGCTCGTATTCCGTTAGTTCACCGAGATTATTCTCGTTATAAGTCGTTATAAATTGTTCAAACATATGCATCACCGTTAAATTAATTCTTTGATAAGGTTCAAAATTCGTGCTGTGGCATCTGGGATGCCAAGTTTTTTAGATTCAGCTCGCATGGTAGCAAGAGCATCGTCGTCATTAAGTAAGTCGGTTATTTGATTAAATAGAGCTTCACCAGTTAGGTCTTTCTCTAACATCAAGATGCCACCACCGTGATCGGTCACACTACGAGCATTGAATTCTTGGTGGTTTTCTGCTACATAAGGGGAAGGAATCAGGATACTTGGTACGCCAAGTGAGGTGACCTCTGATAGGAAGGTCGCACCAGAACGTCCAACGAAAAGATCAATACTAACCAAGAATTTTGGCATGTCTTGGATAAAAGGTAGGATTTTAACGTTTTTTAGTGCGTCGACGTTTTCGGTCTTAGAGCGAATCGCATCATAGTGAACTGTTCCTGTCACGAAGATCGTTTGGAAATCAGCTTTTTCATAAGCTTCAATTAGGTCAATAAAGGCGTTGTTTATCGGTGTTGCACCGCGACTACCACCACTAATCAGGACGGCTTTTTTATGTGGGTTAAGACCTAATGCCGTCTTTCCAATTTTTAGAGTGTTGGCCACTTCCGTTGCTCGCGGATTCCCGGTTAGAATAACTTTATCAGCTGGAAAGTATTGTGCCGCTTCTTCAAAGCAAATCAAAACTCGATCCACTTTTTTAGCAAGAAATTTATTGGTCTTTCCTGGCAAGCTGTTTTGTTCATGGACGATGGTCTTGATCTTTAGTTTAGTAGCTGCGTTAACCACGGGAGCACTTACGTATCCTCCTGTCCCGATCACCACGTCAGGTTGGAATTCTTTGATATATGCTTTCGCTTTTTTGATTGCTGTTAGGAATCGGAACAAGGTTTTGACGTTTTCAAAGGTCAGACGCCGTTTTAATCCAGATACTTGCAGGGATTTAAAGGGTAGTCCTGCATGAGGGATGATATCGGCTTCTAATCCGTCTGGTGTTCCGATATATAAAAAGGTCGCATCCGGGTGTTGTTTTTCGATTTCTTTCGCGATGGATAACGCCGGATAAATGTGTCCGCCCGTTCCACCACCTGTTAATAAAATTCGCACAATATGCACCAACCTTTTTTTGCACTCAATCGAAATATTATACCACGATTCGGCAGGATTTTAAAGTCTTGTTTGGATAAATCTAGGCAAAGTATTCTACTGCCCCTTTCATAAGCATATCGTTAACTATCGCGCATTATGCCATAGGGGGATCTCACCATGAAAAAGCAGCTACCAGCCATTGATTTTCTCACGTTATTACTCACTACGGCGCTCACTATTACTGGGTTGATTTTCGTTCTTTCTTCTTCCTACGTTTGGGCCAACCATCGTTTTGCAGACCCCTTCTACTTTTTTAAGCGCCAACTTCTATTTGCTAATATCGGTTTCATTGGTATGGTGGTGGTCTCAAAGATTGATTATCGTCTGTATAAGAAATATGCCACTTCGTTTTTAGTAGCTAGTTTTATCATGCTGATTCTCGTCTTAATACCGGGAATCGGGATGGTACGGGGGGGCGCACGAAGCTGGATTGGCATTGGTGCTTTTTCTTTACAGCCTTCTGAATTTATGAAACTTGCTCTGATTATTTTTCTTGCTAAGTTTATGGCGAATAATCCGAATGAAACGAAGACCTTTAAAGGTGGCATCATGCCAATGATGGCCGTTGTTTTATTGGTGTTTGGTGTGATTATGCTACAGCCTGATTTCGGGTCAGGAATGGTCATTACCGCAGGCGCTATCCTCATGTTTTTTTTGTGTGGCGTCCCTTTGAAGTATTTCATCTACTTTATGTTAGCAGGTTTAGCTGGGATTGCTGGGTTGATTGTCTCGGCACCGTATCGATTAGCTCGGATCACGTCGTATTTGGATCCTTTAAGTGATCCACTTGGATCGGGATTTCAAATTTTGCAATCCTTGTATGCCATTACGCCTGGTGGGATACTTGGTCATGGCATTGGCAATAGCATTCAGAAGTATTATTATTTACCAGAACCACAGACGGATTTTATTTTTGCCATCGTAGCGGAGGAAGTTGGCTTTGTGGGGGCAATGTTTTTGTTGTTGCTGTTTCTTTGCTTTTTTGCTCGTTTGGTTTATTTGTCTTTTAGACATGAGGATTTGTTCGCCAAATATGTGATTTTAGGGGTAGCATCGGTACTTTGTGTCCAGGTTATGATCAACGTCGGGGTTGTCATTGGGCTGTTGCCAGTTACAGGGATCACCTTGCCGTTTATGAGTTACGGAGGATCATCGTTAACGATCACTCTGCTTTCCATGGGAGTAATTTTGAATATAAGTAGATCGATAAGTAAAGGGGTCGTTATATCGTGAAGGTGAGTAAAATATTTGTAGTGTGTGGACTAGTCATATTAATCTCCTTAGTTTTTGTCCCTTTGATTCGTGCGAACCGGAGTAGGCAACGGTTACCAGAGCCTCATCAATCCATCACGATCGTATTAGATGCAGGTCATGGTGGCTGGGACGGTGGTGCAACTAATCGGGATGGAACCATCGTTGAGCGAGACCTTGTTTTGGAAATCACCCAGATGGTGGAAGAGCATTTAAGATTACAAGGGTTTCATGTGGTTATGACCCGATATGGGGATGAAGATTTAGCGAGTCCCAATGCGAGAAATCGTAAGCGAGAAGACTTGAATCGTCGGGTAGCAATTATTAATGAGGTCGAGGATGATGCCATTGCGATTTCCATTCATGCCAACGCCATTGGTGATCGCCGTTGGTCGGGAGCTCAAACGTTTTATGATCCTAGTTCTTTAGAAAATCGGGAATTAGCTATGGCTTTGATGACGGGATTGCGTGCTAACATTGATGGTCTTGATCGGGAGGAACGACCGATTTCTAACATTTATGTTTTGCGCCACTCTACTATCCCAACAGCTTTGGTTGAGGTTGGTTTTTTGTCTAATCCAGAGGAGGCCAGGTTGCTAGCAGACGAAGAGTACCAGCAGCTGATGGCGTACGCCATTTTTGAGGGAATTTTACTTTATGTGGAGGGGTTAGAGAAAGAATAGGGAGCTGTATCAAAAGGTTAAGCTATTTTTTAAAATCACCTGATATACTCTTTGATCTTAGAAAGGAATCCCAGCTCTGCAAACATTTCACAACCTGCACTTTGATTCAGCCTTTAACTCTGCATAAAATCTGACTCCTAATAGTTGACAGAGAAGAAAAAAATTGTTTTACTTAATGTAGTAGCGGTAGGAGGCTGTATCAGATGAAGTTAAGCACAGATGGTTTAGAGCGCATTTACGAGGGGAAGACGAAGGACGTTTACCGCTATGCGGGTGACGAGATTTTGTTGTATACAAAGGATGAGACTACCGGTTGGTGGAAGACAGATGCATCGGGAGCGAAGTATTTCGAGGAAGATCCTGGTGGGAATGAAGTAGGACCTGCTGTAGATGGGATGGGGCAGAAGAATTTGATCGCCAGTGAGTATTATTTTAAGAAATTCTCACAAGCGGGAGTTCCGAACCATTATGTGGATTGTGACGTAGATGAAAATTTGATGTTGGTGAAAGCCGGAGAGATTTTCGGCGAAGGCTTTGAAGCGATCATCCGATTCTTTGCGATGGGGAGTCTGTTACGTCGGTTCCCTGATCAATACACGGAAGGTCAACCTATGACGGATTTCTTTGAAACGACATTGAAAAGCGATGCCGATAACGATCCGCCGATAACGAAGGAAGAATTGGTAGAGCAGGGGATTTTGACAGCTCCTCAATACGATGTGATTCAACGAATTTGCCGTCAGGCGGCGGAATTGATTGGTGCTGATTTGAAGGAAGAGGACTTGACATTAGTAGACATTAAATTTGAGATCGGCTTGGTTGATGGTGAGGTTGTGCTAATTGACGAAGTATCGGCAGGTGTCATGCGCGTGGCAAGAGGTGCGGTTATTGCGGAATCGATTTTGACGGAAATTGAATTGGCCGATATCTTGGTGAGGCGAGCGAAGAATGCTAAGTTGGTGGACTCGTTGTTGTTGGGGAATATGACTGGTAATTGTTGTGTTTAGATAGAAATTAGGGATACGAAGGTTGCTTTACTCGATGTGAGTGGAGTGATCTTTTTTGATGGTTGGAATTTTTTGGAAAGTGTGTGGTTAACGTGTCGATTATGCCTATTGAGCATTTTTTGGCCTGTTAGGCGTAATTTTTCGTTCTTTTTCCAGTCAAATGATGCCCTTTTTGTGTCTTGGGCGTCATTAGGCATATTTATCTTCCTAAGATAGGTTAAATATTATGCCTAAGCCAAGTTTTTTTGACTGTTAGGCATAATTTGTTACCTGGATCTCTTGTTTCCTCAGGCGCCGGTTTTAAAACATCACCTGTGTCAAAAGACCATCCATAATCATAGACTAATGTATTACAAGTAGATGACAGAGGTGAAGTGGAATGATTTTAGTGGTAGCCAACGATTTGCGAATGAGCTACGTTGCTGAGGAACTTTCTCAGTATTTTGATGTGTTTTGTTATGGAGAGGAAGTTGACTTCACAAAGGTTAAGTACGTGGTCTTACCTTTCAAGGTATGTGCGGTTGAAATGGAAAAATTAGTTTCGCAACTAGCAAATCATTGCACAATTTTTACGCCGATTATGCATGATTTCTTAGTAGACACACCGCAGCATAAGGAGATCATCATGGATCAGGATGAAATTGCCATTTATAATTCTATTCCGACTGCAGAAGGGGTCATTTATTATTTGATTAAAAATACGCCCCATACCATTCATAGTGCGAATATCCATGTGATTGGTGCTGGTAGATGTGGGGAGACGTTAGCGAAATCATTAAAGGCTCTTGGTGCTAAGGTAACCATCTCGAGTCGAAACCCGAAGCTTGCGGCACGACTCTTTGAATCAGGGATTCCCGTTGTGGCTGACGTTGACGTTTTAGGTGATGCAGATGTGGTCGTCAACACGATTCCAGCCTTAGTGTTGGATCGGGCAACATTGTCCTTGTTAAGACCGGATGTCTATGTAGCAGACATTGCCTCAGCACCAGGTGGTGTCGATTTTCAAGTAGCAGAGCAACTAGGCATTAAAGCAGAGCTTTTACCTGCTTTGCCAAGCGTTGTAGCTCCAAAAACAGCAGCCAATTACTTAGCAGAATATATTGTTAGGGTGGTCAATCAAAAAGAAAAGAATTAGTATAGCAGGTGGGGAAAATGAAAATAATTGTGATGAAGTTTGGAGGGACGTCAGTCGCAGATGAGTCGGGGCGAGTGGCGATGTTGGAACATGTGATTCGTGAGGTGGAAGCGGGATTTAAGGTGGTTGTGGTAGTGTCGGCCATGGGGAGGTTAGGGTCGCCTTATGCCACGGATACGTTATCTCAGCTCGTATCATCGACGGTTCTGCCGAAAGAAAGCGATCGATTGTTGAGTTGTGGTGAGGTGATATCGAGCATTGTTACCTCAGATTTGGCACGCCGAAAAGGGTTAAGTGTGACTAGTTTAGCTCCTATTGAGATTGGAATCATTACCGATGGCAACTATACCGATGCCAATATTTTAAGAATGGATACGGCACATTTGTTGGAGAAGTTTAAGGCTTACGATGTTCTGATCGCACCTGGTTTTATGGGGGTTAGTCGTGAGGGGTTCATTACCACGTTAGGTCGTGGTGGTAGTGACACATCAGCCGTTGCACTAGGAGCGTCTCTAAATGCAGATCATGTGGACGTTTATTCCGATGTGCCAGGCGTGATGACTGCCGATCCAAAGGTGGATCCTAATGCGGTTCTGATACCAGAGATGAATTACGATGCATTGATTGAAATAGCGGAAGCAGGAGCACGGGTCATTCATTTGAAAGCCGTTAAATTAGCTAAGGCTCACCGGGTGAGTTTACGACTCCGATCAACCTTTGAGGAGGGGGTCGGAACGACGGTAGGTGTGTGACGATTTAGTTTTAGGAGGAAAGATCATGGGGGAGTTAGAATTTGGGCCTTTGATTACGGCCGTCATTACACCGTTTGATGAAAATAATCAAGTGAACATCCCTCAACTTGAGAGGTTACTCGATCACTTACTCGATCAAAAAAATAGTAGTGTTTTGGTAACCAGTTTAGTAGGAGAAGGTCAGACGCTAAACTCGGTGGAAAAGCTTCGTGTGTGGGAATCTACCATTGACTTTATCGGGGATCAGATTCCTGTGATTGCGGATGTTGGCACCAATAATACAAAGACAACGCTCTACAATGTGAGACTAGCTGAAGAAGCAGATATCGATGCCTTGCTAGTTGTGGTTCCTTATTACAGCAAGTCGACTCAACAAGGGCTACTCTCTCATTTTATCGAGGTAGCTAATTCGACAACATTACCAATCCTTTTGCATAACGATCCAAAACGATGTGGGATTGGCTTAGAATTGGCAACGATTTTAGAGTTAGCACAGATGGAAAACATCGTTGGTGTAGTTGATTCAAGCGGTACGCTGGATTTAACGAGAGGTCTTAAGAAAAAGGTGTCGGAAGATTTTTTAATTTATAGTGGTTGTGACCACTTGTATTTAGGAAATTTGAAATTAAAGGGGATGGGTGTTGTTTCTGCAGTGGGCTACTTTGTTGGCAAGTCGATGAAGACGGTATTTGATCTCTACCAAGCTGGCGATATAGACGAAGCCGAAATTTTGAATCATCGGTTGATCCCTTTTTATGGTTTGACCTTAACCCATGCAGAACCTGCTACGATTAAGGCACTATTGAATCAATGGGAATTTCCCGTTGGGGGAGTCAGACTTCCGTTGGTTGATTTAGACCCTAATCGAGCAACCATGTTATGGGAGAACCTTGCACATTTAGTGGATTGAGCCATCAAAAAACGTTTGACCGACAAAGATCAAACGTTTTTTCACTTTAAACGACTTTGGTTTGCAGCGCCTCTATAAGTAATCCTTTTTGATTATTCGACCAATTCCCAGTCGATGATTTCTAAGCTAGCAGACTCAGGTGCCAAATAAGGAGTGGAGATGGTTAGAGTCACTGTATCACCAGCTTCAACACCAATATCAGGTAGATCTGAGGCATTGAAAATCAGATTACCTTCTGCAGAAGTACCCTCACCAATTGGGCGTGCGTAAACTTTTCCATTATCAAGGTTACTGTTTGGATCGCTATAAAGTTCAATGATTTCCACATCAAAGGTTGATGTTCCTTCCTCATAATCTAAGCTATTTCCACATGCTGCTAAGAACAAGAAAGGGATCAAAATACCTATTCGGTTTAAATGCTTTTTCATTTCTATCACCTCAAAACAATATATACCTTATTGTATCTGACTTTCTCCTTGAGATCAAGGATAGCTTCTTTGATTACACGACAAACGCATAAGGGCTTTCATTAACACCTCCTATCCACTGATTTTTTGTGTTTAGGTTCTGCGAGTCTTTTTTCGCAGGTTCTGAACACAAAAAATCAGGCCAGTAAGCGGTAGCGCGCTCAGATTGAGAGGGATATCTAAGATAAAAAGCTACTTTTTACAAAAAGATTTTTTCATGTGTTTGTCGTGTCTTTGATTAAAGCCAGAGGTTTCTTGAACCTTGCACACTTTCTACTTATTCATATTGAAGATCTTTCCTGTTTTTCCCCAAAAATTTTCAACGGCATCTCATTTTTAAGCGTGGATTAAAGATTTCTAAAAAAGTCTTTTTATTTTGGGGATGAAGAGGTACTTTGGTTTTTAAATGACTTTGATTTGCAGTGCCTCTTTCATGATTTTCAAACAGGCTTCGTGTAAGTCTGGGTCAGGGCCAGCCATGCAACTAGAATCGACCACGATTAAGGCTTCTGGCAGTGCCGTTTTAGCAATGATGGCATTGGACAAAACGCAGATGTAGGAAACAAGTCCGACTAATTCAATCACGTCGTACCCCTCTCTATCGGTAAGTTCTGACATCAAATCACGGGAACCGTAAGTATCTTTGAACAATGCCTTTTGATGGGGGTGGTTACTAGCTTTATAATGGTTGAGAACTTTTCCATACAACGCATGACCCTCTGTCCCGTGCAGACAATGCTTAATCGGTAATCCTCGACCTTCCTGAGTCTCCAAATATTCGTCATAATGGGTATCAAAGGTGTAGATGATGTGATCATTATTGGCTTCGTAAGCCTGAACTTTCTCTAAAATCGGTGCTTCTAATAACTCAGCTCCTGGGAAGCCAAGAGAACCTGTAACAAAATCGTTCTGATAATCCACTACAATCAATAATTTTTTCATGTCATTCACGCTCCTATGTTAAGTTTGCTGACCATCCTAAGTCTGAAACCACCATGTATTAGGTACGGCTAAAAACTCCCGCATGAAATTTTGATGCCACGTCAAAATTGGCGTGGTTGCCCCAAATCTTGCTGGATTAATACCAAAATAACGTGCCAAATATACCGACCGATACATGTGAAAACCATTTGTGATAACCACCGATTCAAAGTCATCTGGCAACTGATCATTGACTAATTCCAATGCGAATAAGAAATTTTCGTAGGTGTTAGTCGAGGCATCTTCCAAAATGATCTGAGATTCTGGTATGCCACCTACTATCAAAAAATCTGCCATAGCACGGGCTTCGCTAATGGTTTGATCTGGTCCATATCCGCCACAAACAACAAACACTGCATCAGGGTTTCTTTCAAAGTATACTAATGCCTGTTCTAATCGGGCTTCCAAGCTTGGTGAAATCTCGTCGTCAATTAAGCCTGCACCCAACACGAAGACTACGTCTTCAGTGAAATCCACTGTGTGCTGGCTTCCATAAATACCGAGAAAAAGCATCCCAACGATTGGAACAGTGTAGGCGATGCCAATGGCAATGTGGATCCATTTCGTAAGACGGTCAAGCAGAAAAGAATAGAGGATCAAATGACTTCCTGCTAAAAAATAGATCAGCGAGACTACACCTAGTCCATGGGAAAATATGATTTCTAACCCTAATAGTATGAGCAAAATACCGATAATTAAAACTATTTTTTTCATATCAAGACTCCTATTTTAAACGTGTGTATTGATTTGCTTAATACGCAAATACTTTCCTTTGAAAAACAGCATACTTGAAAAACCGCCAATCAAACAACCAATACCAGTGGCTAAAAGAAGATCCCATAGGTTTTGACGTACATCCATACTAAGCAGAAGCAAACTTAACGATAGGCAAACAGCAACAGGGATAATCAGCCACCACAAGGTGAGGACAGAGACAATTTCGAGATGAACCACAGAATCCATCACATCAACATCTAGTGTATGGCTACTCGGCCCTTTGTAATTATCGATTTTGACGTATAGAGAATACCGACCATATTCAGCAGGAAACGTTTTGGTTTGATTTTGATTAAGCTTACCATGGGAGGTCCCGTTGATAAAAACTTCATAAGCAAGTAGCGAAAAAAGAAAAGCTTCAGGACGCGTTATTGTTATCATATTTCTCACTCCAATCAACCAGTTATATATAGGCAATTGCGAAATTGCGAAAGCCCTGATGTTACGTACTTTTTAAATGATGAAAAGTAAAAACTCCTCACCAGAATGTGGTATAATTGAGTTA
>JGI24703J35330_11748348_pt1 | contig 14345 bp, 5 predicted proteins | sample TergutNt197P1_FD_35330 | JGI IMG/M metagenome (IMG submission 35330) | reverse complement strand
AAGCAAGCCGGCGTCGTTTACCAAACGACGCCGGTTTTGTTTTTCTCCCGGTCTAAAAAAAAAGAGTCGGCGAGTGTCACTCGCCGACTCTTTTTTTTTGTGTTAATCCGGTGCGTTACCCTCGGTTACGCTCAAAGACGAAGCTGGCCGACTGGAACGCTTAAAGTATCGGGGCCAAGGGAAAGCGTTACATTTCCTGTGATTTCAATGAAGAGTCCGTCAAGCGAAACTTCTCCCGTAGCCCAGTTTACATTTATCTGGTTGGATGTGAGCCGAGTCCGAACCCCGCTGCGGTCAACGAGAACATTGTAGAAACCGTTGTTTGTTGCCGCATTTTCTACCAAGGTCCAGAACACTACCGTGCCTGCCTCGCCCGCATTCATGTCGTCGTAGGGGTCAGCCATTCGAGCCAGTACGGCGGATACCCTCGCGGCGGCTCGCTCTAATGTATCGCAGGGTTCGCCGCAGGTTACGCAGTTGAGGTCATCGCAAAGCGTTACGGTTAATTCGCCTTGTACATGACCGATGATGACGTAGTTTGCGCCGACTGTGTCGTTGAGGACTGCGTACGTTCCGAAGTAAATATCAAACGTACCAACGGTCGGAGGCAACAGCAAGGAAACCATCAAAATCGGTTGAGAAGATAATGCGGTTTCTGCCGTGTCGGGTGCGACAAAACCGGTGAAACTTGCCGTAAGCATGGGGACTGCCTCGCACAGATGCATCGTCGCATCGTCCGCCGTTACGATAACGGACGCGGGCGTTATTGCAAACGCCGCAAATTCCGACTGCCCCACATGCGTATCGGTATCAACCGACGCGCGTACGAAGTAACTTCCGACGTTTATCGGTGCGCCGACAAGCGCGGTTTGCGCCGCATCGTACCACGTAAACGTGATATCGCTTGCCGCAACGCCGTCCGCACTTGCTGTTGCGGATACGGGCGCGCCGTCGAAGACTTTATCGGAAACAGCAACGGTAACGGTAACATCGGCGGGAGGAGCGGCGCCTACGACGAGCGTGAAGTTTTGCGTCGGGGATGTTCCTCCGGAGTTGGTTGCCGTGATTGTGAATTCGTGCGTGCCGACCGATGTTGTCGCGAGGATTGCTATTAATCCTGTTTCGGGGTTGATGCTTACTCCGGTCGGGACGGTTCCGCCGAGGGCAAATGCCGTCGGGGTGTTGGTTGCCGTTACTTGGAAAGTTCCGCCCGTGCCGTGCGTGACTGTTGTGGTGCCCGCGCTTGTGATTACGGGGGCGTCGACGCCTGTTGGGGTTACTGCAACCGCTACATTTTGCGTAGTGGTTACACCGGACCAGTCGAAGTTTAGGTTGGTGGGGGTGAATTCTACGGGGAAACTGCCGCCCGGTACGCTTGGTGCATAGCTCGGGTTAACCCACGCAAACGTGCCGTAGTCTGTCGAGCCGCCCGTGAGGACAGCGTCCGCCAGTGTTTGCCCTTCGGTAATTCCTGCGGCGGTCGGCCACGTAAGCGTCGAAGGCGTCGCCGGGGTTATCGTCAAAGTGAAGGCTTGCGTCGCCGGGGTCGTTCCCGCAACACCGGTTGCCGTGATTGTGAATTCGTGCGGCAACACGTCGCCCGAAGCATCGTCCCGCAAGACCGGGACTCCCGGGGTGACGGAGATTAATCCGGTCGGGTTTATGGATATTCCCGTCGGCGCGCCGCTAAGGGCAAAAGTAATCGGGTCGGTTCCGTCTGCCGTTACTTGGAATGTTCCGACCGTATTGAACACGACCGAGTGGGAATTCGCACTGGTGATTGTCGGGGGAATGTCGTCCTGCGTTATCGTTAGCGTGAAGTTTTGCGGCAGGGATGTTCCCTCGTCATTGGTTGCCGTAATTGTAAAGGTGTGGACATCAACGGCGGTTGTTGCGGCGATTGTGATTAAACCGGTCGTTTCGTTTATGGTTACTCCGGCCGGAACGGTTCCGCCAAGTGCAAAGGTAATCGGGTCGTCTCCGGTTGCCGTTACTTGGAACGTTCCGACTGTGCCGTACGTGAATGTTGCGCTGTTCTCGCTCGTGATTGTCGGGGCAACCGGGGCCTGCGTTATCGTTAGCGTGAAGGTCTGCGTCGCCGCGGTTGTTCCCGCGACGCCCGTTGCCGTTATTGTAAAGGTATGGACGCCGACGGCGGTTGTTTCGGCGATTGTGATTAAACCAGTCGTTTCGTTTATGGTTACTCCGGCAGGAACGGTTCCGCCAAGCGCAAAGGTAATCGGCTGGGTTCCCGTTGCCGTTACTTGGAACGTTCCGCCCGTGCCGTGTACGACGCTGTGGCTGTTTCCGCTTGTGATTGTAGGTGCAACTGCTGTGAAAACAAGGTGCGGCGGAAGCGGCATCGGTTCGCCGCGAAGAACAGGAAGATACCCGTCTTCAACTATCCACGGCGGCGTGAGGAAACGTCCGCCAAGCGTGCCGTCACCTGAAATTTCCTGCGCGCTAATCGCATAGCCGTTGCGATGGGTTAACCCGTAATGCTCCGTCGGGTCTTCGGTGAAATCGCCGGTCATGCCCGCGAAAGCGATGTTATTTGACATAACCGCGCCACTGCCTGCCACGCGCCCTATATTTTCACCTACACCCGTTACGGACGGATTAAGTGCCGAGCTGTCTGATATCAGACCGTCGGAAAGCCCTACCAGTCCGCCAACGTAGTTATCGCCCATTACAAGACCGGTGGCATAACTGTTTCTTACCTCGCCTCCGACCTGACTATATCCAACCAAGCCGCCGACACCCATGCTGTTCGGAGATATTACATTGCCGGTTGCGAAGGTGTTTACTATAACGCCGCTGCTAATGCCGACCAAGCCGCCGACCATATTGCCGGCTCCTGTTACATTACCGGTCGCGAAGCTGTTTTCCACTATGCTGTCATCATCGACCCATGCAAGCAGACCACCTGCCCCGTTGCCAAGGACTTCTACGTTGCCGGACGCGCTGCTGTTACGTACCGCGGCGTCGAGCAGAATACCAACCAATCCGCCCGCGTACAGCTCCGCCGTTACATTAGCCGAGGAATGACTGTTTTCCACAACAGCACCATCCGTCAACGCACCAACCAAGCTGCCTACAAATCCGACACCCGTCACATTTCCGCTGACGTTAACATTTTGCACTGCGGCGTTCGGCCCGGATACTTCACCAAATAAGCCGACATCGTATTCATAGGTGTCTATATTCAGCGTAATCGTATGATTGTCGCCGTCAAAAGTACCCATGAAAGGATTGTTAACATTACCAATCATTACACTGTTATTCACGCCTCCACCGTCGGCTCGCGCATCAATGTCATTCATTACCAAGAAATGCCCGCTAAGCCTCGCGGAAGTCCCCGCGGCAACCCATTCGAGGTCATCCCGCGTGAAAATTTGCCACGGGTTTCCTGCTGTTCCGTTGCCCGGAGGTGTTACATGCAATGTGAAAAGTTGCGTCGCATCGGGCAACACACCACTTGCTGTGATTGTGAAAAGGTGCGTGCCGAGTGCAACGGTGTCGGCGACTGTGATTAACCCTGTCGCGCTGTTTATGCTTACCCCGGTCGGCGCACCGACGAGACTAAAGGTAATCGTGGGCGTTCCGGTTGCCGTTACTTGGAACGTTCCGCCGCGCGCAAGCGTTGCGTTGTTCGCGCTGGTAATTGTGGGAGCAATCGCATCATGCACACCGCGAAGAATCGGAAGGTGTCCGGGTGCCACTATCCACGGCGGCGACATGAAACGTCCGCCAAGCGTGTAGCCTTCGGAAATTTGGAGCGCGGTAAAGTCTGCGCCGTTTTCACCGTCAAACCCGAACATACCTCCGCCCGTCATGCCTGCGTACGCGATATTATTTGTAAAAGTTGCGCCGACGTCCTCACCTGCCACGCGCCCTACTGCGATGAATCCTCCTGTTACGCTTGGATTAAGTGCCGCGCTGTTTTCTATCGAGCCGGATGCCACCCCTACCAAGCCGCCTACCGCCACGGGTCCCGCCCCCGATACACTACCGGTGGCATAGCTGCCGGATATTGAGCCGTCACTGCCCTGCAAACCAATCAAGCCGCCTACCATCATATCTCCTGTTACATTGCCGGAGGCGAAGGTGTTTACTACAGTGCCGTGGCTCGTTCCGACCAAGCCACCCGCCCCAAGGCTGTCGCCGATGGCAGAAACATCGCCGGTCGCGAAACTGCGACTTATCGTGGAGTCTTCGAGCAACGAGCCAACCAAACCACCTACCAGACCGATGACGCTTTCTACTTCGCGGGACGCGCTGCTGTTATACACCGTGGCTCCGCCTTGAACAACGCCAATCAACCCGCCTACTTGGGAGGACGGCATTCCGTCCACTTGGTCTCGACCTGTTACAAGAGCCGAGGAATGAACGTTTTCTACTCTTCCTCCGTGAAGCCCGGCCGCCAAGCCGCCTACTACAAAGCTACCTGTCACAGACCCGCTTACATTAAGATTTTGCACCGTGCCGTAGTAGATTACACCAAACAATCCGGCATCATCTGTTCCGGTCACGTAGACATTTACATCAATGGTATAATCGCCGCCGCAGAAATTGCCCATGAAATGCCAACCTGCGGTACCGATTATTACATCGTTGCCCATGCTCGTCGCGTCAATATTATTTACGACGCGGAAGTGCCTTTCTGCACGCGCGGGGGCGTTCGGCAGACCGGGGATGCTTGCGAGGGCGTGATTGTCGCGCATCCATGCCAAATGCTCTATGGTGGAAATTTGCCACGGGTCGGCATAGGTTCCCGAGCCGAGGATTGGCGGCGTGCATATCGGGCAATCGCCGCAGTCGCCGTTTGGCGGGAAGCAGTCAATGCATCCGCATTCGTTGCAGTCGTCGCAGGCAGACGGGACGCTTTCGTCACCGTATATTCTGATATTGTTAATTGAGGTATTGCCATTTGTGCGATGGCTTACAGCATCCGGAGGATTTCCGACGTCGGTGTTTATGATTCCGAATCTGTACCCGAACACCCGCAAATAAACAACCGGCTGGTCAGCCACGGTTGCGGGCAATTGGAAGTCGACAAAAGTGTGGGACTGAGCTACTTGCTCGGGGGAAACGACACCCGGGCCCGGATAGCCTGTAAACACGTGCGAGTAATTGTTGCTCATTCTTAACGGCATTACATCGCTATCCGGAATTATTTGCCATGAACCCGTCGATCCGATTCTGTAAGCAAGCGCGAATCTGTTCGGTCCGCCGCCCGTGGATTTTTGTTGGGCATTGAAACGAATATTTTCAAAGCCTTCTGTTGAAAAACGAATTTGCCACGCACTTGCGTTCTCCATGGCAACACCGAGGTCAACATGCCCGGCGGACGCGCCCGGGTCGTGCGAACGCCAGCCATCGAGGCCAATGCCCGCAGTAGATTGATGCCGAAATCCTATCGGCGTCATTTCATTTGTTGCATTATTGGGACCTATTGCGCGCTGTTGGTTATTGTGCCACCCGGTCAAGTGTGAAATGGATTGGAAATAGCCACCCGTCGCGTTAAACCTGTTATTGACACCCGCCAAGCCGCCTTCATCCGCCGGAATATTGTTGCTGGGCGGGTCGGGAAGGCGTACAAGTGACATCAGCAAAACGTCTGTGCCGTTGCCGTACGGGACAAGGTGCAGAGGAAGGGGCAGTGCAGGACCGCGAAGGCGTGGGAGATGCCCGTTTTGCAGGGTCCACGGCGGGTCGATGAAACGATTGTCTAGCGAGCCGTCTGCGGAAATTTCGGACGCGCTGATTGGTTCACCATTGGGGGTGAAATTGCCCTCCATGCCATCAAAAGCGATGTTATTTGAAATTGTGCCGATTGTTGCGCCTGTTACGCTTCCTATACTTGTGCCTGTGCCGTTTACGCTTGGGCTAAGTGCCGCGCTGTTTGAAATTGAGCCGCCTTGGAGATTTCCCACCAAGCCGCCTACATTGCTTGAGCCGGATACAGCACCGACGGCGTAGCTGTTGGATGTGCTTGGTGTAAGGTCGACTGCAACAATCATGTGACCAACCAAGCCGCCTACATTATTATTTCCGGCGACATCGCCGGACGCGAAGCTGTTTTCTATTGAACCATTGCTCCATGCGACCAAGCCGCCTACGATGTCGGTGCCGGAAACATTACCGCTTGCGCTGCTGGTTTCTATGATGCCGCTGTTGCTGGCAACCAAACCGCCTGCCGAGGAGGTGGTGGCGGTTACATCGCCGGACGCGCTGCTGTTGCGCAGCGTAGAGAAATGTGTGACTTCAGGATCCGATTGCCATAACGTGACGTTTTGAACAGCACCGACTAATCCGCCAACTTCGGAGGCACCTGTTACAACAACCGATGAATGGACGTTATCCACTGTGAATGCGCGCATTGCGCCGGACAAGCCGCCTACAAAGCGACGACCTGTCACAGAGCCGCTCAGGTCAAGATTTTGCACTCTGCCGTTTAGTCCGAGCATGTCGCGGAACAAGCCGACGTCATCCATATTGGGTGCGTTAATGTTTAAGTGGATGTTAAAATTGCCGCCGTCCGGGTTCGCGCCGCAGAAAATCCCTGCAAAGGGCATGGCTATCGTGCCAATCATTACGCTGTTGCCCGCGCTTGTCGCGTCTATGTTGTTTACGAGGCTGAAATGCCTGGCGCCGCGCGTGGGGGCGTTCGGGAAACCGGGGATGTCTGCGAGGGCGTGGTTGTCGCGCACCCATGCCAAATGCTCTATGGTGGAAATTTGCCACGGGTCGGCTTCCGTTCCCGCGCCGAGGGGCAACAGCGCACATGCCGCGCAGGTGCCGCAGTTGCCGTTTGGCGGGAAGCAGTCCATGCAGCCGCAGGTGTTGCAGTCGTCGCAACCTGTCGCGGCTCGCGGGGCACCGCTTACAGTTATATTTTCTATATACATATCGTGTATTTGTGTCGGAAGAACTACTCCGGCTACGGATATGCTTATGCTTGAATTGGTTCCGCTGTTGAGAATTTCAATTGGATAGGCAATGCCGACAAATATATCGTCCTCCTCGACGTCGCACCACTCATATACATGCATCGGCTCGACAAGGACTGCTTCGAGGGTGAATTCCGGGTTTTGGCGGAACTCATTCCAGTCGTCTGCGCCCCAAAGGTCACTCGCTCCCGGACCCCATTGCCCAATGTTAATAAGTGCCATTTCGGCTATCGCAACGGTATTATCATTGCCGTTGTCAACAATCATTTGGAAACCGGTCCAAAAACCTTGTTCGCGCGGCATTCTGTTGTCCCAATAAGATTGGAAGGCGTCAACCAGCGCGGTGCTGAATCGTGCGTCAACGGTGATTACGTCGCCCGATTCGAATCTGTGCGTGTTGTGGGGAAGGGTTACGGCGTTGCCGGCGGCCGCCCTGTTTGTAAGGCGCAGGAAATTTGCGCCGTCGGCTCGGGCCGCGGCACGAGCAGCGATTACTGCGGAAAGATTGTCGGCATTAATATACGGTGTGCCGGCAAGGTTTGTTGTGTCACCCGCGCTTAGGCCTTGGATGTAGGCATCGGTGGCAAGCGACCATAGCTCCGCTCCTGCCGGTCTCCATGTGGCGGTAAGCTCCACGGGGGAGCCGGGCATGGTAAAGGTTGTGGTTGCGCTGTTGGGGTTTGCCAAATTTACGCCGCCGATATTAACCGTCCAGCCCGCAAATTCAAATCCGTCTCTTTCGCCGGCGCGGATTGTTATGGTATCGCCCACTGCAAAGCGACCTTGGCCGGAGTCGGGGTCATGGCTTCCATTTATGGTTACGCCGAATCTTGCGGGAGCTACCGAACCTGTGACGGCGTTAATTACAGCTTGCGATACTTCCGCCCTTGCGGGGTCGGCAGGAATGTGGGGCGGTTGCCGCGGAATAAGCCCGAAGCTGTGGTCGCCGTTCCCCCATCCGCCATTGTCCCACCAAACTGCAACCATGCCGCGTTCGCTTGATTCGCGGATGTAGTCGCCGGAGTGTATGGGTCTTTGGGTGTTGCGGAGGGCTTGGTTTGCACCTGCACCCATCGAGCCGTGAATCGAACCCCATTCGCCTTTGAGTACGCCGAGGCCTAATTGATTCGCGCGATTTTCAACGCGGTTGAGGTCGGCTCGCAGGGCGTTTAAGCCGGCACCGGGGGATGCGTAAGTCCCCGTGCCGTCATGCGCCCATGCGAACGGCGAGTAGGTGTGGATGGAGAAAAGCAGTCTGCTGCTGCTGATATTTGTATTGCCGTAGCCGACGTTTGTTGCGCCGGGTGCCATTGTGATTCGGTGCTGCGGAAGATCGAGGGGGACTCGGAAGCCGTTTAGTGAATTCTCGTTTGAACCTGCCGCAACGGTTGGAACTTGGAGGAATCTGTCTGTGTTGTTTCCGCCGGTTGCGCGCACTGTGTCAACGAAAACTTGGTTCAGGCTGTTTACGTTGTTTCGAACGTTTACGGTTCCGCCGTTCCATTCTCCCGTGACGTTTTCGTCGCGCGGTTCGTTCATTCCGGCAAAAATTAATCTTTCGCCGAAATCGTTGAATTCATTGGCGATTTGTGTCCAGATTTGGCGTATGAAAATATTCCCGGGGTGCGACGGGTCGCTTGTGGGGACAGTTATTGTTGGGGAACCGGCGTGCGTTGCACTGCCCGGTCTGCCCGGGTCTAGGTTGCCCAAAAATAGTACGCGGTTTTCGTGGTGCGTGTTGAGGATGATAAACAGGTCTTCGTCGTAAGCCCATTGCACGACCTGTCTTACGCGCGCCATTGCGACAGGGTTAATCTGCCAGTTATTGTTCGGGTCGGCAACCATGTGCCACGAGACGGGGATTCTTATCGTGTTGAAACCTTGCGCGCTTACTTCACGGATAAGGCTTTGTGTGGTTATGTTTGCCGCGCCGCCAAGCCAGCCTGTTTCCCAGCCGACAAGGCCCGCGGTTGTTGACGTGTGGGCAAACTGTCCCACACTGCCGAACCATGCGTCAAAGGTATTGCCCAAGTTCCAGCCCGTTCCCATGCGCGCGAGGAAACCGTGGACATAGCTGAAGTTGCAGTCGCAGTCCGGGAAGTTTGGGCAACAGTCGACGGGGGGAGTGGGGACGCCGTGGTTTACTGTTAGGATTGCGTCGCCTGTTGCGTTTAGGAATTCGAGTTGGGTGACGCGCCATGTACCCCAAAATGATGTCACTCTCATCGTGTGGTGAGCGGCTTGAGGCACTAAATCGCCCGGCCAAGTCGTGCCGGAACCTTGGAAAAAGCTGTCGTCCCCCCATACGCCGCCTTCAAGCTGTATTCGCCCGTTAGCATTGGCGGGACCGTGGACTCTTAAGGTTACAGCTCCGTCGGAGATTAACCCTGCCACAGTAAAGTTTGTGCCGGCAAAAATTGAGGCAAACGGGATGTAGATATCCGGGGCTCCATCGGTTTTAGTCGGGAAGTAGAAATAGATGGAATCTCCGGCGTTCAGAGCATTTGGCAACACAGCCCAAGATTCTGGCGCGCTCACAGGCGCGATTGCAACATCGCCGCCATCGTTTGCGTAGGTGTAATCGTACCCGTTGTTCGCGTAGTCATGCGTAAACGCCATCATCGGGAACATGCCCAGCACCATCGCAAATGTCAGTGTCAGGGATAAGAACTTTTTGAATCGTTTCGACATGTTTGTTTCCTCCATTCGAGTTGGTTTGTTTGCGAATCAGTTCAGAGTTGGTTCAGAGTTGGTTCAGAGTTGGTTCTGTTCAATTGTCTGAAAACTAAAAACAGCAGCCTTTCACAGCAAAAATTTGCCGCAAAAAACTGCCGTCATTTACGAATACTCCGTAAGACAATCTGTAAAAAGCGTGGTGTAGTCCGGTCAACATAGCAAACCCCACCCCCTGCAATGCCGTTACGTTGTCCATGTTAAAATAATCACGTTTTCATGGTTCCATTATAAGGCATAAATTCGGGGTGTCAATAGTTTTCGCCTCCGACAAATCTTTTTATTTTCTCCGCACATTTCACCCCCGGCGAAACCTCCGGGCGTTTGACACTTCCTAGCGCCAAGCGCGCGGTGGACACCGGGGGCATGTGTCAGCGGCGGCGCGTTCCCTCGAAGCCTGGAGTAATTTCCCCGCCACGAAAAAAATGAGTCGGCGAGTGTCACTCGCCGACTCGTTTTTAAATAATTTGCGGCAATGCTAATATTTGCGTATTATTAATGTAAGAAAGGTTGTGACAAAAAAATGTTTGACCGACTGGATGAGCTTGAAAAAAAATTCGCGGAGTTATCAACGGCAATTTCCGACCCGGATGTTATTGCCGACAACGCGCGCTTTCGCAATTTAATGAAGGAACACAGCGATTTAACGCCGATTATGGACGCGTATCGCGAATATAAACGCCAAAAACGGCAAATCGAGGACGCGAAGGAAATGTTAAACGAGGAGAGCGACGAAGACCTGCGCCAGCTCGCCAAGGACGAAATAAAAGAGTCCGCCGACGCCCTTGAAACAATAGCGGAGGACTTGAAAATTCTGCTTCTGCCAAAAGACCCGAACGACGAAAAAAACGTCATCGTGGAAATTCGAGGCGGCGCAGGAGGCGACGAGGCCGCGCTTTTCGCGAACTCGCTGTATCGTATGTACTGCCATTATGCCGAGAGGCGTCGCTGGAAAACCGAGGTGATGTCCGCGAACGAAAACGGCCTCAAGGGTTTTAAGGAAATCGTGTTTATGATTAACGGCAAAGGCGCGTACTCGCGGCTTAAATATGAAAGCGGCGTGCATCGCGTACAGCGCGTGCCGGAAACGGAGTCGCAAGGACGCATCCATACGTCAACATGCACCGTAGCGGTTCTCCCCGAAGCCGAGGACGTTGACGTTGATTTAAATATGGCGGATGTGCGCGTCGATATCTATCGAAGCGGCGGCGCAGGCGGACAAAGCGTCAACACAGCCGACAGTGCGGTTCGTATGACACACATCCCCACAGGAATCTCCGTAGCGTGCCAAGACGAACGCAGTCAATTGAAAAACAAGGACAAAGCCCTGAAAATCCTGCGCGCACGCCTGTACGAGGCGGAGCAGGAGCGTCTGCAAAAAGAAAACGCCGCCGACCGAAAAAGCCAAATAGGAAGCGGCGACCGCAGCGAAAAAATCCGCACCTACAATTTCCCCCAGTCCCGCGTAACCGACCATCGCGTCTCGCTTACCCTGCACCGCCTCGACGCCGTAATGAACGGCGATTTGGACGAAATTTTGGATACATGCATTACGCACGACCAAGCGAAGAAACTTCAAGGCAGCGAAGAGGGACACCAGCGTCCCCCGCACTTGCAATAAACCTCGCGGAATATTACAATTATCCTAAAAAGGGCGTGTATGAAATGAACGAAACTTTAAAGACGATTGCCGAACGATATACCTGTCGTGATTTTTCACCCGAGCCGCTTGAAACGGCGCAAATTGACGCGCTTGTTAACGCCGCGCTTGCGGCACCCAGCGCGATGAACCTTCAGCCCTGGCATCTTGTTGTCGTCACCGACAAGAAATTTATCGAGGAAATGGACGCGGCGACGATGGACCATGTGAAAAACGACCCGGAATGGTACGAACGCATGAAGGAACGCGGCGGAAACGCTTTTTACAACGTACCCTGCATGATTTTTATCGGAATAAATGAAACCGAATGGGCGCCGCTTGATTGCGGCATTGTGTCGCAGAATATCGCGCTTGCCGCACACTCGCTTGGGCTTGGCAGTGTGATTTGCGGCATGGCGCGGATTCCGCTTGAGGGCGCACGAGGCGCGGATTTTTTGGCGCGGCTTAAATTCCCCGAGGGCTACAGTTTCGGCATGTCCGTTGGCGTCGGCAAAGTAAAAAGCGGCAAACCCCCGCACGAACTCGACAAAAATAAAGTTTCATATATAAGCAGCGTGTAAGGGTAAAAATGTGAAAAATCAGCGAAAGGAACGCGGGCGACCAATTTTCATCAGGAATTGATGCGTGTCAGCGAATGGTAAAAATATGGACACATTTAAAGAACAACTCGTTAAGCGAAATAAAACCGCCAAAGACACGGCGATAAAAATTTGCCTTGTAATTTTGGTGATTCTTCTCGCGTTGCCCGCGCTGTATTTCTTGCAGGCGTTCGGGGTGCTGGCGATTTTCGCGTTAGCCTTTGGCGCGCATTTTGTAATGGGATTTTTCAACATCGAGTATGAATATATTTTTACAAACGGCGAGCTTGACATTGATATAATTTACAACAAATCGCGCCGCAAGCGCGCCCTGACCGTTGACATGAAACAGGTCGAAGTTTTCGCGCACATCGACGACGCAAGCCACGCACACGCGATGAATTCCGCCCAAGAAACCCGCGATTTCTCCTCCGGCACACACGGGCCCGACACTTACACATTTTTAACCACGCACGAATCCAAAAAAATCAAGGTCATCCTCGACCCAAACGAAAAAATGCTAAAAGCCTTCAGCACCGCAATTTCCCGCAGGAAATTCCACCTGCGCCCGGGAAGCGGCGTTGTGTTGGTAGGATAAGGGAGGCACATATGGAAAAAATACTCGGAAACGGATTAACCTTCGACGATGTTCTAATCGTCCCGGAGTTTTCGGACATCCCGCCGGCGCACGTTGATACGTCGGTGCATTTGGCTAAAGGGATTGAGCTGAAAATTCCGTTTCTTTCGTCGGGAATGGACACGGTTACGGAAAGCCAAATGGCGATTGCGATTGCGCGGTGCGGCGGCATGGGCGTGATACATCGGCATATGCCGATTGCGACGCAGGCAAGCGAGGTTGACCGCGTAAAACGAAGCGAACACGGCGTTATAACCGACCCGTTTTTTTTGTCGCCGAATCACTATGTATATGAAGCGGACAAATTAATGGGGAAATATCGGATATCCGGCGTGCCGATTGTCGAATACGACCAGCTCGTCGGCATTATCACAAACCGAGATTTGCGCTTCGAAACCGACTACAGCAAGAAAATTTTTGAGGTAATGACAAGGGAAAACCTGATTACCGCGCCCGTCGGGACGACGCTTGAAGAAGCGAAACTGATTTTGACCAAGCATAAGGTCGAAAAACTGCCGCTTGTTGACGAAAACGGCGTTCTCAAGGGGTTAATCACGATTAAGGACATTAACAAGTCCGTAAAATATCCGCTTTCCGCCAAGGACTCGCAAGGGCGGCTGATTGTCGGCGCGGCGGTCGGCATTAAGGACGATTATATGGAAAGGGTTCACGCCCTTGCGAAGCGCAAAGTTGACGTTATCGCGCTGGAAGTTTTTCATGGCCACGCAAAAGACGTAATTTCCGCAATTCGCGCGATTAAAGGCGATTTCCCCGAAATTGTCGTAATCGCGGGCAATGTCGCGACCCCCGAGGCAACGCGCACACTAATCGAAGCGGGCGCGGATGCGATAAAGGTCGGCATCGGCGCGTCGTCGGTTTCGACGAAGCGCATGATTGCGGGCATTGGCGTGCCGCAAATTTCGGCGATAATGAACTGCGCCGAAGCCGCTCGCGAAAAGGGCGTCCCGATTATCACCGACGGCGGAATCCGCTTCAGCGGCGATATCGCTAAAGCCTTGGCGGCGGGCGCAAGCGCGTGTATGATGGGCAATCTTTTCGCAGGATGCGAAGAAAGCCCCGGCACGACGGAGCTTTTCCAAGGCCGAAAATACAAGGTTTATCGCGGAATGGAGTCCACAACTTACGACGAACCCGATTTCACAAGCCTGGACATCGAAGGCGAACACCCCCGCACATCGGGCGTAATAATTTCGCGAGGCGTAGAAGGCCGCATCACCTACAAGGGAAATCTTTCCGATGTTTTGCAACAGCTTTTGGGCGGCCTTGCCGTTGGCATGAGCTACGCGGGCTGTCGCACAATACCCGACCTGCACACAAAAGCACGCTTCGTACAAGTCACCCCCGCCGGCCTTCGCGAAAGCCACCCGCACGATATTCAAATCACACGCGAGTCGCCGAATTATAATATGGTGTGATGTTAGGCGCGCCAAGCGCGCAGTGGGCACCGGGGGCATGTGTCGGAGTCGGCACATTCTCTCGAAGCCGGGGTAAGCGTCACTTGACGCTTACTTTTTTTTGCCATAAAACTGCGTCAAAAAAATCGAGTCGGCGAGTGACACTCGCCGGCTCGATTTTTTCATACTGTTTCCGCTCAGAAAATTGGAATTCGCCCTTCCGACACACGTCCGATTCTCACGTGTTTTGTGGGGCGAATTTCAATTTTTGAGGTAAGCGTCAAGACCTCGCCCACATACAACAGAAAACTGTAATTCTCTACAATGTACTCCAAAACCATCCAACCCACTGCAAGCAGAGAGTTGGAG
>JGI24703J35330_11748349_pt1 | contig 14385 bp, 16 predicted proteins | sample TergutNt197P1_FD_35330 | JGI IMG/M metagenome (IMG submission 35330) | reverse complement strand
CACGGAGCGGCGCGGTCAGTTTCAGGGCGAACCCCTTCCTGAGATGGCAAGACCCGTCCTTGGCATAGAAACGACTGTTCGATTGCTATGCACGCATGTTATCACGCATGTTTTTCCTTGTCAAGGTTTTTTCGAACGATATTTCGTAATTTTTTATTAAAATGTAAAAATATGACAAAAAAATTTCATTCGGGACAGGAATCGGGGTATTCGGGACAAAAATAATCCATAGGTTCAAAAAGGTGTTATGCTGTTTACATAGAAAGGAGGACAATATGAGTAAAAATGTGACGCACGTTATGGCGCAAGGTTTGGCGCGAAAAATTAACCGTTATGCACGCAAGGATGACTTGGGTTTAAAAAAAATGGCATACAGCTTGGAAATCATTTTTTTGACTGTAAGCAAACTTGTTGTTATTTATTTGCTGGCGGCAATTTTCGGTGTCGTTGTGCAAACGATGATTATTCATTTTGCGTTCGGGCTTTTGAAACACTTTAGCTTTGGACTGCACGCGCGAAAATCCACGGTTTGTACGCTTGTGTCCTGCGTCATGCTTGTGCTTGTTCCTTGGGGGCTTTCCGGGGTTGGGCTTGGAAACGACATTGTTGCCGTTATATTTTTCGCCGTTATTTTTGTTTTGTATATGTACGCCCCGGCGGATACAGAGTCGCGCCCTTTAATAGGAAGGAACTACAGAAAAAAACTAAAGATAAAAGCCGTGTGCGCCGGGGCGGTTCTTATGCTTATCGCGCTTTTTGTGCCGAATGAATCGGCGAAACTGCTTCTGACCCTCGGGGCAGTGTTTCAAGGCGTATGTGTACTTCCAATAACCTACAAAATTTTAAGAAGGAGTGAACGAAATTATGAACCTTATGAATTATATTCCTGAAAAATGCAATGAAGTTTTTTGCTCCCTTGTGTGTACATTGGGGGATTGTTTGGCGAATTTGGCCATTGCTCCGACCGGGTGTCCCATCCTTTTTTTACACGAACCGGAAACCCCTAAGGAAATCATAATTGAACTTTCTAATCGCTCCTAAAAAATTGCTTGTACAAACAAGGGGATAATATTATAATCCCCTTGTTTGCAATTTCTTCCTAATGGTGGTGCGGAATTGGCTTACTTCGTGATTTTACTCGCGTCATTGGCATCAGTGGTAATATATGTAGTCGCATTAATTAACATAGGCAAATTTAAGGTGCGCATATGGGAAGCGATACTTGCTGTGCTTATGATGCTTTTAAGTGCTGTTGTTTTGTTTGCAGTTTTTTCCGACGCTTTGGTGGAGCTTGCCGCAATCATTGGTAATATATTCACCATTGCTGTGCTGACAATTTTAGCATACATAAAAACGAAAATTTTGCAGTTAAGTATTTTTTATTCTATTGCTACGGTTATCATAATTTTATTCGGCGCAAATCTCGCGACTCAAATTTTGTTAATGACGGGATTAATTCCCTCGCTTCATACTCGTTATTATGTAGACAATGATGCCATTTTGTCGGCAATTTCTGTTATTCTGATACTTACATTTTCGTTTATTGCTTCCCGCTATGCTGGAAAATTTATAGAAAAAGCAACGGACACCTTCGACACAGACCTGCAAAAAAGATTTGCCCGCTACATGATTGGCGGCTCGTCGATTACGCTGGTTTTGTACTTCATACATACTTTTGCGCGATTTTTAATTTTTAGTGACGCGATTTTGGGCATTTTGTATACCTTGACCCTTATGGCTTACCTTAGCTTTTTGGCTTTTGCCATATATGCTTTTACGGATAATTTCAAAAAGGATATGGAAGCAAAACACCAAAATGAGATGCTTGAAAATTTACAAGCATATACCGCGCGTATAGAGGAAGCGTTTGACGGGTTGGCGAAATTTAAGCACGACCATAGAAACCTGTTGTTTACTTTTCACGAGCATTTGAAAAGTGGCAACATCGAAAAATTAAAAAACGCATTTGAAACATACATAGGGTATTCGGCGGGAATAATGGACGATAACGAATTGGATTTAAAGAATTTGTCATTTATTGAGATACCTGAATTAAAGGGCTTATTGATGTTCAAGTTGCTTCGTGCGATTCAGCAAAACATAGCGGTGAGTGTGGAAATATCTGAAAAGGTTGGCAATGCTGATTCCGATTGTGTCCTTGACTTGTGCCGAATTATGGGTATACTTTTTGACAATGCGGTTGAGGCTTGTTTAGAATCATCTCGGCCCGAACTGCGATTTGTGGCGTTAAACGAAGATAACGTGCTTACTTTTCTGCTTTATAACTCATACGAAAACGTTCCGCAGCTTGACAGTATGTTTGAAAAAGGATATTCAACCAAAGGCGAAGGGCGCGGCACAGGCTTACATACCGCCGCACAAATTCTTGATGAAAACAAAATGATTTCCCTTAAAGTTAGCGTTAAAGACGGATTATTTGAAAACGAGGTTTATGTATATGATTAGTGTATTTGTGTGCGAAGATAATGACGACCATCGGGACGCGATAAACCGATGTATCAAAAATTATATCACCATCGAAGACCTCTCAATGAAACTTGAAATTTCAACGGCATCGCCGACGGAAATAATAAATTACTTGGAACGTAACAAGGTTGCGGGGCTTTATTTTCTTGACCTTGATTTAAACTGTGAAACAAGCGGAGCCGACTTGGCCGAAGCCATACGCAAGTACGACCCGCGCGGTTTTATTGTTTTTGTCACGTCAAATACACGCGAACACCGGACGTTATTAAAACGAAAAGTTGAAATGATGGACTACATAGTAAAAGATAGCGAAAACATGGAAGAGGACATCCGCGCTTGCATAAAAAAGGCGTGCGAAAGAGGATTGCGCGATTATTTAACGCCGCTTCAAAACAAAGTATCGTTCAGGCTTTCCGATAAAGTAATTTTGTCGTTCAAGACGACAGATATATTATTTTTCAAGACCCAAAGACCACACACTATATTGATTAATTATCTCGACGACGATATTTACCAAGTCCGAACGTTCCGAGGAAGCCTTGTAGGCATAGAAGATAAACTGGACGGCAGATTCTTTCGTTGCTCCAGAGAATGTATAGTTAACATCGATAAAATTACCAGCCTTGACGATAAAAATTATAAATTGATTCTTGTGGGAGATATCAAAGTTGACATATCGAGTTCAAGGGTTGAGCCTTTGATGAAAAGGCTAAATTTAATTCTTGACTCAAATCTGTAACAACCGGAGGAGTTTTTGTATGACCCATAAAAAAGCGCGCCAAGCGCGCAGTGGACACCGGGTACATGTGTCGGAGTCGGCACATTCCCTCGAAGCCGGGAGCAGTTTCCCGACCCATAAAAAAAATGCCCGAAGGCAGATTGTTTTGGTTTTCGTTTCGATGATTGGTGTGATGATTATTGGGATGGCGCTTGGCGCACGGCGGATAGATATGAGCGAGTGGGCGGAATTTGAATTTACCGAAAACGCCGAGGACATATTTTTTGAAATCGAGCCGGGCGAAAATGAAATCCATGCGATTCTCATAAACGACGGCGATGTGGAAATCATGTTCGGGTACGACTTCCGGCTTGCGAAATTATCGGGCGGCGCGTGGCGCGTGTTTCCGTTTGCCGACGTGTTTGCCGTCAATGACCTCGGCCTGGTTTTGCCGCCGGGCTACCGCGCGGAAAATCTTTTCGTTCTGCGCGAAAGCATGTTCACCGCGCGTTTCACGCCCGGAACATACCGCATTGCAACGACCGTTTGGGACGGCGAAAATTCCCTGCAAGTATGGGGCGAATTCGAGCTTTTGCCCCGAGATTAGCGGGTACGGGACATGAAAACATTTAAGGCTAGAGGCATTGTGTTGAAGGAATATGAGGTTGGCGAGTCGGACAAGCGGTTGCTTCTTTTGTGCAAGGAGCGGGGGCGCGTTTTGATTCGTGCGAGAGGGGCGCGGAAGCCGCGAAGCAAGTTTATGGCGGCGGCGCAGATTTTTACATACAGCGATTTCGTTTTGGCGGAGGGCAGGGGATTTGTCTCCCTTGCGCAGGCCGATGTTATCGAGAATTTTTACGACTTGCGCACGGATTATGACAGACTTTGCGCCGCATATGAAATCGTTGACGTTTGTGAAAAAACTGTACATGAAAACGAGAACTGCGATGATTTGCTGCTTCTTGTGCTTAAATCACTTTCGAATTTATCAAGAGGGAAGTTTCAGCCACGGCAGATTTTTGCGGTGTTCATGCTACGATTTTTTGATGTTTCGGGGCTTCGCCCGCACACGGATGAGTGTGCAGTTTGCAAAAAAATCGTTGCACGTGAAATTTTTTGGGGTGGGGAAGGGGTTCTTTGTGCCGCGCACGGGGGGGGAAGTGTGAAAAATGAACGAGAGGAACGCGGGCGGCGAATTTTTGATGGTGATTTGTGCGTTCAGCGAATGGCGAAAAATGTGAAAAATCAGCAAGAGGAACGCGCCCGGCGAATGGATAAAAGTCTGCCGCTTTCCGCCGCCGCCGCCGCCGCGATTTCATATGTATTAAAAAGCGATTTGCCTCGCTCGTTTAAATTCGAAACGACCGACGACGTCCTGGAAGAATTGAACGACGCTGTAAAACTTTTATGGAATTTTCATTTCGGGGCTTAATATAATCACCCCAGCGTAGTCACCCAAACATAATAAATGCGCCTTGCTTGCCACTTTTGTAAACACTGCAAAATGTTTTTATTCGATTTGGCAAGCAATGTTTCCGGCTCGCCGAAAACGCTTCACAAGCAGGAGAATGTTTACCTGTAAACCTTAGCAATTTCATTAGCTTTAAAAAAAACCAACCGGTCGGAGCTTTCCGCCGGTTGGTTTTTTTTGCGGGCCGGGAAACTGCTGACGGGTAAGCGTCAAGACGTAAGGTTAGAAAAATTGTATGAAATAAAAATTTCTTTGTCTTTCGATATTTCAATCTTGTTAATCAATTTGACAAGAATCGTCCTGTCCACGACTTCAAAATTTGCAATGCTTCTGATAATGCTTTTGCAGTCGCAGTTGGCTGATGTTGTGACAAGGTTTTCAATTTCCGCAATCCGCTTGGTCAGGCGTTGTTTCTCGCCGCTGTACTGCCTCGACATTTCAACGAACAAATCTTCGTCAATTATGCCCCTTAGCTTATCGGAATATAAATCCCTTATTACGCCTTTTATCTCTTGCAAGCGGTTACAAATCTGCTCTTTTTCTCCGTCATCAACATTAACTTTCAAATGTCCGAATGTGTCAAAAAAATCATTGCTAAGTGCAGTTTTGGCGGTTTTTCGCAAATGTGCAAGCAAATTCTCAACAACTTTAGCCTCGTTTATTATGTGGCTTGTGCAATGGTTTTTACCAAACTTTGAGTACGTCATGCAAAACGCAATCATTTTTTTCGACGTATTGCGGCGGTATGTCATTTTCGCCCCGCAATCTCGGCAAAACAACAAGCCGTTTAACAGATGCACAGCTTTATCGGGCCCGGAATACTTAACCACCTTTTTGGCAATTAACTCTTGCACAAATTCAAAGTCTGCTTTATCAATCAGCGGCTCGTGAGTACCTTCGGCAATAATCCATTCATTAGGTGGTATTTTGCGATATTTTTCCACCTTGTAATTGATTTTCTCTTGCCGCCTTTGTGCCATGTTGCCAATGTATGACGGATTGGTAAGTATTCGCTTTACCGTCTCGTGCGTCCACAGATACCGCTTAATCATGGCGTTTTTGTATGTGGTGGTTTTGCTCTTGTATTTGGCGGGACAAGGCAATGCCTCATCATTAAATCTTCGAGCAATACCGCTTATACCTTCGCCGCCGATATACAAACTGAAAATACGCTTTACGACTTCCCCTGCAACTTCATCGATTACGAAAGCATTTTTATTGTTCGGGTCTTTCATATAGCCATAGGGGGCAAATGCACCTATAAACTCACCGTTGTGGCGTTTTGTGTCGAATGTTGAGCGTATTTTTTTTGATATATCCCTTGCGTACATATCGTTGATGACTGCCTTGAATGGGCTGATATCGTTATTGCCACTGCTCGCAATCGTATCAATGCCGTCATTAACGGCAATATAGCGCACTTTTTGAGTGGGAAAATAACGCTCCAAGTAATAACCCGTGTCGATATAGTCCCGCCCCAGCCTTGAAAGGTCTTTCGTGATGACAAGATTGACTTTTTTGCTTTCAATATCCGAAATCATTCGCTTAAAATCCGGGCGGTCGAAGTTCAGCCCGCTGAATCCATCGTCAATATAGATATCAATGATATTCCAACCTTGCTCCAATACGTGTTTGGTTAAAAAATCACGCTGATTTTGTATGCTTTCGGACTGGCCTGCTAATTCGTCCTCCTTTGATAGTCGCAAGTATAATGCGGCGTTGTAAATTTGATAATCATTCATTCGCAATCGACTTATTGCGGGAATCGCCATAAAATCACCCATATTATTGATATGAATGACTTGCTTGTTTGCATTACTTTCAGGATGCAAAAAGAAATATATTGGGGAAGATATGTTTGGCCTCCCGGAGGGCGAAAAACCGTGCGTGTTGACACAAAACTGTAACAATTATATCATTGGACATGAAAAAAATAACAAATTAAAGGAGGCTTTTCATGTCTTGGGAAAAAGGAATTGACATCAAAAATGTCAGCACGGTGATTTGCGGAAGCAAGGTTTTTTTGGGCGTCGGCGCGATTCAAAAAATGGATTTTATCGCCGGTGAGCTGAAAACACGCGGGGTAAACAGCGTTCTTGTTATGACCGGCAAAGCCGCGTATGCTTCAACCGGTGCGTGGGACGTTGTGACAAAAGCGTTGGATTCGCATGGCATCAAGTACACTTTGTACAACAAGGTTCAGCCGAATCCGGAAACGCAACAGGTTGACGAGGCCGTGAAAATCGGGCGCGACGCGGGAGCGAAAGCCGTTATCGCAATCGGCGGCGGAAGCCCTATTGACGCGGGAAAAAGCGCGGCGGTTCTTTTGGAATATCCCGATAAAAACTGCCAAGAGCTGTACGAAATGAAATTCGCGGCGGAACGCGCGGTTCCCATTATCACGATTAATTTAACCCACGGAACCGGCACGGAAGCAAATCGTTTTGCGGTTGTGACGATTCCGGAAAAAAATTACAAGCCCGCGATTGCCTGCGATTGCATCTATCCGCTGTATTCAATCGACGACCCTGCGTTAATGACGGGTCTGCCGCCAAACCAAACGCGTTATGTAACGGTTGACGCAGTGAATCACGTAATCGAGGCGGTTTCAACGGTTTTAAACAATCCGTTTTCGATAACCCTCGGCAAAGAAGTTATGGCTCTTGCCGCAAAATATCTTCCCGCCGCACTGAAAGACCCGAAAGACCTCGAAGCACGCTACTTTTTAACATACGCCGCAATGATTGCGGGCACAAGTTTTGACAACGGACTGTTGCACTTCACCCACGCCCTTGAGCATCCTCTTAGCGGCGTGAAAACAGACTTGGCGCACGGGCTTGGGCTTGCGATTTTGTTGCCCGCGGTTGTTAAAGAAATTTACCCCGAGAAAAGTGCGATTTTGGCGGAAGTTCTTGCCCCCATCGTCAGCGGTCTTAGCGGCGCGCCCTCCGAGGCCGATAAAGCCGCCGTCGGCGTTTACGAATGGCTGAAATCCGTCGGCTTGCCCGAAAAGCTCGGCGACATCGGATTTACAAAAGCGGACGTTCCTAAACTCGTCGCGCTTGCGTTTGAAACGCCCGGGCTTGAAGGCCTGATAAACTGCGCCCCCGTCCCGGGCGGCAAGGACGCGGTTGAGAGGATTTATATGGCTTCGTTTTAATTGGCGCGCCAAGCGCGCGGTGGGCACCGGGGGGATGTGTTGGTGGCGACGCGTTCTCTCGAAGCCGGATGCAGTTTCTCGGAGCATAAAAAAGTGCGCCAAGCGCGCGGTGGGCACCGGGGGGATGTGTTGGTGGCGGCACGTTCTCTCGAAGCCGGATGCAGTTTTCTAGCCCATGAAAAAGCGCGCTTTGCGCGCTTTTTTAAATGCTCCGGGAAACTGCTTCCGGCTTCGAGGGAATGCGTCGCCGCAACATATGTCCCCGGTGCCCAATGCGCGCTTTGCGCGCTTTTTTAAATGCTTCGGGGAACCGCTTCCGGCTTCGAGGGAATGCGTCGCCGCAACATGTGTCCCTGGTGCCCAATGCGCGCTTGGCGCGCTTTTATTCTGCGAGTCGCTTCAACGTTCGAAGGCATAAAAACAACCCAATCGCGCTTGCGACAACAAACAAAAAGCCCCATGAAAAAGCAAAGGGTTCAACGATTGCCTCGTGTACAATCATTTCCGTCGCCCAATAATCATCCGGGAAAATCACCTGCTCCGGCGGAAAATACGTTACGTCTTCGAACAAGTCTATGCTTAGGTTCATGCCTGTTACATAAACTCGTTGCGGGGTAAAATCGCCCGCCATGCTTAAAAAACGCGGAAATAACGGAAACCCCGATGCCTATGTAGCTCATAATCAAAAACGGCTCCGCCTCACCGAGCGAGGCGTATCTCCCCGTTGTCAGTCGCTCTTTAAGGGCGTCCAGCAGCCGAAGGAGTGACAAAAAGTAGTATCGGAACACCAAGTAACCGACCCCGCCGATAATCGCGAAAAAGAACAAAAATATAAATCCGCTCAAGGTTGCGAAAAGAAACGCAAGCCCTAAAATTCCAAAAACAATCACCGCAAAAATTAAAGAAATCACGGCAGAAACCTTAAACATCGAAAGTGCCGTCAAGGTTTTCCGTGAAGTTTCGGGCGAAAACACCGCATCATAAACCACAATCCACAGCGCAACGACATGAATCATTGCAGTTGACACACTCGCGATGCCCTGAACAGTAAAGTCGAAAAAAACAGCACCGAAAGTGCCAAAGGTGATAAGTAAACAGCCCAAAATAAATCGGACACTTTTTGCATGACGCTTTATTTCCGCCGAAAAATCCGTGTGTATATCTTGCGCTTGCGGAGCGGGGGCTTCGCCGACATCGCCGTATTGCGAATTCCACGTGCCGCACGCGCCGCACGTAAGCCCCGAACGGCCAATTACTTCACCACATTTTTTACATATCACGGAGTCACTCCTGTCCTACAATACGTCGTTACCGAAATTAAAACATATGCGCTGTCGGTTTTCAAGTTTTTTTAAGGCGCGTTCCCACTACGGAAACTTGACGAAAAAAAATGAGTCGGCGAGTGTCACTCGCCGACTCATTTTTTCGACTCAATTTTTTCGAGCCGAAACTTGACGCTGTCCCGGCGTGGCTATAGAATTGAAGGAAAAAAACTACAAGGAGCGTGCGACAATGCGAAATGTACCGAAAATTAACGTGGGTATTGTGGCGGTAAGCCGAGACTGTTTCCCGATTACTCTTTCGGCAAGGCGGCGGGAGGCCGTTGTTGCGGCGGCGGGAAAGGCCGGGCTGAAGCTGACGGAGATTAAAGTGACGGTTGAAAATGAAAAAGACGCGCTAAAAGCGTTGGACGAACTTAAAACGGCGGGTTGTAACGCACTCGTTGTCTATTTGGGAAATTTCGGGCCGGAAGGGCCGGAAACCATGCTTGCGCAGCGGTTTTGCGGGCCTGTAATGTTTGTTGCCGCCGCCGAGGAAAGCGCGGCGGATTTGGTGCAGGGTCGCGGCGACGCGTACTGCGGAATGCTCAACGCTTCGTATAATTTGGGGCTTCGCGGCGTTCGCGCATATTTGCCCGAATATCCCGTTGGGACGGCGGCAGAGGTCGCCGATATGATTGCCGATTTTGTCCCGATTGCGAGAATTATTGTAGGGCTTGGCGACTTGAAAATCTTCGGATTCGGGCCGCGCCCCTTTGATTTTGTCGCGTGCAATGCGCCGATTAAGCCGCTTTACGACCTTGGCGTCGAGGTGCAGGAAAATTCCGAGCTGGACTTGTTCGCAAGTTTCAACGCCCACGCGGGCGACCCGCGCATCGACAAGGTCGCGGCTGATATGGCGGAAGAACTGGGCAGTGGCAACAAACAGTCCGGAATTTTGCCGAAACTTGCGCAGCTTGAAATCACGCTTCTGGACTGGGCGGAAAATAACGCAGGCGCAAGCAAATACGTTGCGTTTGCAAACAAATGCTGGCCCGCGTTTCAAACGCAATTCGGCATGGTGCCGTGCTATGTAAACAGCCGTTTAACCGAGCGCGGAATCCCCGTCGCCTGCGAAACCGACATTTACGGCGCGTTGTCGGAATACATTTTGACCTGCGCAACCGGGCTTCCCCCGACCCTCCTGGACATCAACAACACAGTCCCCTCCGACATGTTCAAGGCGGGCGGCAATAAATTCAAGGCTTATACAGAAACCGACGTTTTCATGGGCTTCCACTGCGGAAACACGCCGATTTCCCTGTTGAAAAAAGGCGAGATGAAATACCAATTAATAATGAAGCGTCTCCTCGAGCCCGACAATGACCCCGATATCACGCGCGGCACGCTTGAGGGCGCGTTAAAATCCGGCGATTTGACCCTTTTCCGCCTACAAAGCACCGCGGACTGCACGCTTCGTTCGTACATCGCGCAAGGTGAAGCAATCGACGTTGACCCGCAAACATTTGGTGCGGTTGGCGTAATCGCCGTGTCCGAAATGGCGCGCTTTTATCGCCACGTTCTAATCGCCAAACGCTACCCCCACCACGCCGCAATGGGCTACGGGCACATCGGCAAAACCCTGTTCGCCGCAATGAAAATGCTCGGCATTTGCGACGTAGCGTACAATCAACCCAAGGGCACGCTTTACTGCGGCGAAAATCCGTTCGCGTAAGATTATAGGTTAAACAATTTTTTTGCATTCTCGCTTGTCTGGGCGCATACGGCCTCTGCCGTTGCGCCCTTTATTTGCGCAATTTTTTCCGCGACATGGACGAGCAACGGCGATTCGTTTCGTTTGCCGCGAAACGGTTCCGGGGCAAGATAGGGGCAGTCGGTTTCCAACAAAATTTTTTCAAGCGGCACGGCGGCAACGGCGGCTTGCAGGGCGTCGGTCTTTTTAAATGTAACGACTCCACCGATTCCGATGTAAAACCCCATTTCGACGTAGGCACGCGCAAGCGCATCATCGCCCGAAAACGCGTGAACCACGCCGCGCCGCACGCGGGATTTTTCGATTGCTACAAAGACCTCGTCGCTTGCGTCGCGGGAGTGGATTATTGCGGGCAAGTTTAAATCCGCAACAACATCCAAAAGCCGCGCGAACCAAAATCGCTGCACATCGCGCGGGGAATGGTCGTGAAAAAAATCCAGTCCGATTTCGCCGAACCCAACAACTTTTTCGCTCCCCGCAAGGGCGATTATTCGTTGCAAATTTTCTTCCGTGAGCTTTTTTACATAATGCGGGTGAAAGCCGACCGACGCATAAACATGCGGATACTCCGCCGCAAGCGCGATTGCCGCTTCCGATGTTTCAATGTCGCAGCCAATGTTGATTATTTTTTCAACTCCGCTTGCGGGCAGCGCGGCAAGAAGCTCGTGTCGGTCGTCGTCGAACCGCTCACTGTCGTAGTGCGCGTGTGTGTCGATTATCATGGTTTTTCGCCTTCTTTCCTTACGTTTTCTTAGCCGGATAATTTCGCAGGTTGCCATATAAACGAGAAAAATAGCCGCCCCGGGTAAGGTAAACGGCTATTTACATGTTTTCGGTCCCCAATGCGTGCTTGGCGCGCTTCATTATTATATGCCAAAATTATAAAATTTCAACCGTGAGCTCACATTTTTCAGCACTATTTTCCGCTCAAAAAGTTAAAATAATATCAACCGAATTTGTTCAGCCCTCAAGACGCAAATACCCATTTTAAACAAATCGGGGTGCGTCTTTTTTTCATTTTTTTTTGCCAAAAATGAAAATCAAAAAAACCCCTTCCAGCCAGCATGATTACTGGTCAAATCGGCATTTTAAAAAAGGAACCAGTCTTAGAACCGTTCCGCATACTTTGGTAAATAAACTGAAATATAATTCACTCACAAAGCAGGACGGGAGAAACACACCGACCGGCTTGAGTCCAAACAAAAGGAAGGAGGTGAAAACCATGGCAATCATCAGAAGACCTTTTGCCGCTCGTGTCAGGTACGTAGTAATGAACGGCGACAATGCAGAAACTGTCCAAACGTTTAGTCGAATAAACCCGACTATACTACCGGCGCAGTTGCTCCCGCTCAGACAATCCATCAATTTTATCCGCCCGTCTGAGCGACCCACCCCGCGCGGCTACTTCACCGTGCAGGAAGAGCTTACGAATGCGTAAGCGAGAAAAAACCTTTTTGCCCGACGGCAAAAACATTATCACCGATGGAAAGGAGGTGAAATTTTATGGAAACGACAACGACTCATCGATTTGTTTTACGATTCAGCACAGACAGCGGGCGCATTTTGCGGATTTCGATTCCCCGCGCCTGTTTAGACAAATCCGCCGCAGAAGCGGAAGAAACAATGGACGCAATGCTTGTAAACAGCGGTGTTTTGGCATCGACAACCAGAGGAACAGCTTCCGGCGTTTACGGAGCAGAGCGAGTTACCACCGTATCAAGACCGATTGTTTAACACACGAGCCACAAATCCACAACAGAAAGGAGGTGTATCATGGAACTTACAAGAAGCCTTGTTTTGCGCTATGACCCGGGACAATTTACGTTTCGTAACTTTGCCCCCGCGGCAACAGACGAACAACTGTACGATTTGGCACTGCAATTAAACGCTTTTCAAACGTGCCCGGTTGACACAATTTTAAGAGTCCGCGTAATGTCTTGCTAAAAGCACGCGGCGCATTTCGAAAAGAAATCTTTTTTTGACTCACTGACGGAAAGGAGGTGACATTATGGAAGTACGTGAAACAGTAGCGATGACGTTCAGAACGTCCCTGGATAAGCGACACACCATGCGATTCAATCAGCCGCGCGTCAATATTGCACGCAACAACTTGAATCTTCCCATCCAGCTGCTTACCAACGGCACTCAATATTTCGATGACGATATCGGAACACTGACCGACTTCATCGAAGCCAAGCACATCACCGTAACAACCGAAACATTGTTCTAGGTCACGCGCCAAGCGTGCCAAGCACGCATTGGACACCGGGGGCATATGTCGCAGGCGACACGTTCTCTCGAAGCCGGAAGCAGTTTCTCGGCTTACAATAAAAACAACCCTTGCGCGACAGGGGTTGTTTTTTTTTGTATAATAACGCGTCAAATATATCTTGAAGGGGCTGTTTTATGAAAAGACTTATTGCGTGTTTGGACACAATCGGGGGGCGGGTTACAAAAGGGGTGCAGTTTTTCGATAACATTGATATTGCCGCCGCAGAGGAAATGGCAGAAAAAATGCAGAACTTGCAAATCGACGAAATCATTTTTTTTGACGTAACCGCAAGCAACGAAAAACGCGGCACCGACCTCGAAACAATGAAAAAAGTTGCCGCAAAGGTTTCTATTCCGTTTACCGTTGGCGGAGGGATTAGAACTTTGGACGATATTCGCGCGGTTTTAAATGTTGGCGCGAACAAGGTTAGCGTGGATTCAATTGCCGTCAGAAACCCCGATATTATTCGCGAGGCGGCGGCGAAATTCGGCTCAAAATCAATTTTGCTTTCCACCCAAGTAAAGCGCGACGAAAATTTTCCGAGCGGCTATCAAGTCTACATCGACGGCGCACGGCTTGCCACCGGGCTTGACGCAATTGAATGGATTAAGCGCGGCGAAGAGCTTGGCGCGGGCGAAATTTGCGTAAACAGCATTGACAACGACGGCGTTGCCACGGGTTATGACCTCGGGCTTATGCAAAAATGCGACGCAGCCGTGTCCGTTCCGCTTGTTGCCTCCGGCGGCGCGGGAAAGCCCGAGCATTTGCGGGATGTTTTCACAAAAACAAACGCATCAGCCGCGATTATCTCAAGTATGCTTTACTCGCCGAGATTGCCGCGGAATTATACGCCTGTTGAACTCAAGGAATATTTAGCGGCGAACGTGTGAGCGCGCCAAGCGCGCATTGGGCACCGAGGGCATGTGTCGTGGGCGGCGCGTTCCCTCGAAGCCGGACTGTAAAAGAGCGTTTGGATTTAGCACAAACAGCACAGCGTATTTTAACGAAATTATTTTCGCATTTCGCTTGACTCGAAAACATTGTTCGCTTATACTGTTCGCAAGTTACAAGGCGACACCTTTTAACGCCGTCTTTTGCAACCGTCCCTATACGACAAACGGTAGCCCCGTCCCTGCGTAATAAACGGCTCTGAATTGTCAGGCTTTTTCGGTCGACACCTTGAGCTTATCCCGCAACACATAGGAACAATGCCCGTTTCCCTGCACAATGAATTCATTCGCGCG
>JGI24703J35330_11748350_pt1 | contig 14436 bp, 13 predicted proteins | sample TergutNt197P1_FD_35330 | JGI IMG/M metagenome (IMG submission 35330) | reverse complement strand
GTCTTACGTACGTCTGTGTACGTGCGACTTTCGCCTCCTTGCCCTCGAACAAAAATCCTTCGGGAATTGTAAAGTTTATTTCCTTACATTCCCTTAAAAGCTGTGTTCATGAAGAGGTGATTTTTCCTTGAAGACTCGTGTTTTCAAAAAGGGGATTGCAAATACTGTTTTTTCGGGCATTAGGCCTGTGATTTTTACGTTCTTGGTTATAGCAATTCTGTTTGTTGGGTTCAAAAATGCCGCAGACGCCAGCCGCGCCCGGGGTGCGCGGGCTTTGGAAGAAGCGATTGTTCGTGCGGCGGTTACCGGTTATGCGGTTAACGGGTACTTTCCGGAAAGCATCGATTACATTGTAAAAAATTTCGGAATATACATTGATAATTCGAGTTTTATTGTGCATTACGACGTTTTTGCGTCTAATTTATTGCCGGACATAAGGGTTATCCAACGCGGCAGGGCCAATGTTTAACCGCGGGGGCAATATCGGATATCCATCTATAGCATCGCAGATGCTTGAGCCGCCGTATCGCCGTGCGCAAGCACCTTTTGTAGCATCTCAGATGCTTGAGCCGCCGTATCGCCGTGCGCAAGCACCTTTTGTGCTGACGATATTTTGCGTTTTTGCGGCTTGCGTGTTGCTTACGATTGTTCATGCCGGCAATGTTTTTGCAAATATGAATGAAATTTCTGCCGCAGGGCGCAACGAACGTATATTACTTTCGTACATTCGTACAAAAATACGCGCAGCCGACAATGCCGGTGCTGTTTCCGTAGGGTATTTTGAAGGGTATAACGCCCTTTTTCTGGAAGAAAGTTTTAACGGGCGTGATTTTATCACCTGCATATATCTTTACGAAGGTTGGGTTCGCGAGCTTTTTCGCGAGAAAAATAATGAGCTTTTGCTGGCGGACGGCGTACCCCTTATTCGCACCGATTTTTTACGTTTTGAAGCCGTCGAAAAGGCTCTTATTCGCGTGCAGACGGAACGGGGCGACTCTTTTATTCTGCCGCGAAGCGTTTTTTCGGAGGGTATCTGATGAAGGAGAGGTCGGGTTTCGCGCTTTTTTTAACAGAGCAACTTATTGTTATTGCTGTTTTTGCAATTTGCGCGGCTGTTTGTGTTAAAATTTTGTCGGTGGCGCATACAAAAACCGTTGACGCGGTGGATACACGCCTTGCGCTGGTGATTGCAGAAAACGCCGCGGAACATTTTAAGGCAACGGGTTTTGGCGAAATCCCTCAAAAAATTTCTTATTTTTATGATGCCGATTTAAACCCCGCACTGCCTTGTAATGCGGCATTTGAACTCGTGCTTACCATCTGCGAAAACATTGAACCGATTATTTTTGCCGATATAAGCGTAAGCAGGGTGCTTGACAATGCAGAATTAATAAATCTTACTGCGTCAACCCGCCGCATCAAAGGTTCAATCGGTGTCGCAATATGAGCCGCAGCGGAATAGGAAGTGCATCGATAATGCTTGTATTTGCGGTGCTTTGTCTTGTTATTTTTACAGTAATATCCATTGTCCCCGCACTAAACGATGAAGCTTTAATCGAATCCGAGGTGCGGCTTGTGAAAGCGTTTTACGCCGCCGACACTGTTGCCGAGCAGATTATTGCAGAAATTTTGGTATCGGAAAAACGCCCGGAAAAAATTGCAGGTGTAGAAATTACAATCCAAGCAGACGAAGATTCGGAGGTTGTAAGTTTTATGTGCGAAATTTCCGAGACAAAGGGGCTGTATGTAAAAATATTGCTGAACGAAAAGTCCTGCGAAATTCTGTCGTGGCGCATGGTAAACAAAGCAGACTGGCAGGTTGATGAGCGTATTAATGTCTGGCAAGGATATAATCATGATGAACCTATATGATTTATTGGAATTGGCGGTGGGGAAAAAGGCGTCCGACATATTTATCGGGGCAGGGCGGCATTTGTCATTAAAAATTAACGGGGTAATCACAAGATTTGGTGACGAGCCTGTTAGCGTTGACGAAGCCCAAGAAATGGTTATTGAATTGTACAAGCTTGCAAGACGCCCCATTAAGAAATTCCGGCAGCGCGGCGACGATGATTTTCCCGTTACACTTGCGGGAATGGCGCGGTTTCGTGTTTCTGCATATAATCAGCGCGGTTCATATGCGGCGGTTATCCGCGTTGTGTTATTTGAAATTCCCGATTATAAAGAACTTCTAATCCCGGAAGAAGTAATGAAAATTGCCAACGAAAAACATGGGATTGTGCTTGTAACCGGCCCGGCGGGAAGCGGCAAAACCACAACGCTTGCCTGTATGATTGACGCAATAAACAAAAGCCGCAACTGCCACATAATCACCCTCGAAGACCCAATCGAGTATCTTCACCGCGACAAAATGAGTCTGATTTCCCAGCGGGAAATATCCACCGATACAGAATCCTACCTTGCCGCATTGCGTGCCTGTTTGCGTCAAGCCCCCGACATAGTGCTTCTTGGCGAAATGCGCGACCATGAAACAATCAAAACTGCAATTACAGCCGCCGAAACAGGGCATTTAATTCTTTCTACTTTGCACACCGTAGGGGCAGTAAATACCATCGACCGCATAATAGATGTTTTCCCGCCGCAACAACAACAACAAGTGCGTGTTCAGCTTGCCGCACTTCTTCGCACCGTTGTGTCTCAGCAACTTCTTATTAATAAAAACGGCGGCATCACCCCCGCATTTGAAATAATGCATGTTAACAGCGCGGTTCGTAATCTGATTCGCGAATCAAAAACCCATCAAATAAACAATGTAATTCAAACTGCCCCAGGCATGATTTCCATGGATTCATCCATAATGCATCTTGTGCAAAACGGCGAAATTTCCATAGAAACCGCAATTGCCGGGGCATCTGACCCGGAGCAAACAACACGATTTTTGAAAAGGAGCGAGTTATGAAAATTTTAGTAACCGGCGGCGCGGGGTACATCGGAAGCCACACATGCGTGGAATTACTTAAAAACGGCCACGATGTTACAGCGGCAGATAATTTTGCAAACAGCGACATGCAAGCCATTGACGGCGTAAAGAAAATTACGGGCAAAAACCTTGAATTTTACGAAACAGACCTGCGTAACGAGACCGAGCTTAATGACATATTTGTGCAAAACCCATTTGATTGTGTTATTCATTTTGCGGGGTTAAAGGCTGTTGCAGAATCGGTGGCAAAACCCATGTTGTATTATGAAAACAATCTTGTAGCCACGCTAAACCTTTGCCGTGCGATGAAAAATTACGGCGTGAAACGAATTATTTTTTCGTCATCAGCGACGGTTTACAAAGGAACAAACCCCATGCCCTTGGGGGAAGACGCAGAACTTGGGGCAATAAATCCATATGGTTGGTCAAAGTTTATGTGCGAACAAATCCTGCGTGATACGGCGGCGGCAGAGGGCGATTGGTCGGTGGTGCTTCTGCGATATTTTAACCCGGTAGGTGCGCATGAAAGCGGGATTATAGGCGAAAATCCACGAGGAATCCCCAATAATTTGATGCCGTTTATCGCGCAAACCGCCGGCGGAATTCATGCAAAGGTAAATGTTTTCGGCAATGATTACGCCACCCCCGACGGCACGGGTATCCGCGACTATATTCACGTTGAAGACTTGGCAAAGGGGCATGTAAATGCAATGGATTTTGCCTTCAACAATCCGGGTTGCGAGGTGTTTAATCTTGGCACGGGAAGGGGCGTTTCCGTATTGGAAATGATTGAGACATTCAAAAAGGTAAATAAAGTAAATGTCCCGTATGAAATTGCGGCGCGGCGGCCCGGCGATAATGCAGAGGTGTTTGCAAACCCTGCAAAAGCCGCAAAAATTCTGGGTTTTAAGGCAGAAAAAAACCTTGAAGACATGTGCCGCGATGCTTGGAAATATTTCCACCCGCCGGGAGCGGAAACAGTATGAACTTCAAAGAAAAAAACATCCAAGCCCTTGAAGAATATTTTGCGTCGGGGTGTAAAAAAGACCGATTTCTGGGCGTGGAGCTTGAACATTTTGTAATAGACCGCGCCACGGGGCTTTCGCTGCCCTACGAAAACGGTTTAGAGAAAATACTTACATTGTTGCATCCCCTTTATGGCAAGGCTGTTTTTTCCCAAGGGCGCATTGTCGGGTTGACGCGCAACAAACAGTCAGAGAACCCCAAAACTTTGGCCGCCGAAATTTCTTTAGAGCCTGCATCACAGTTGGAAATCAGTATTTTCCCGTCGTCAAGCCTTGTAGAAATCCAAAATACATACGACGAATTCACAAGTATTATCGCGCCTGTTTTACACGAAACGGGCAGTGAATTAATCTGCACAGGCTATCAGCCCAAAAGTATCCCGCGGGAATTACAGCTTATTCCAAAACAGAGATACGAGTTTATGGATGAGTATTTTAAGGATACCGGCACACATGGTTTGGAAATGATGCGCGGTACAGCGGCGGCACAGGTTTCGATTGATTATGAAGACGAACCGGATTTTATAACAAAGTTTCGCGTTGCGAATATTTTAAGCCCTATTTTTTCGTTTATAACCGACACGACGGGCAGAATGTTGCGCACTCATATCTGGAATAATGTAGACGCGCAACGCTCTGTTATTGCCAAAAGCGCGCTTGATAAGGCATATGGTTTTCGCGAATATGCCGAGTACATTTATGCAATGCCCCCGATTTTCATAACAAGCAATAACCGGGCAATCTTCACGCGGGAAAAAACCACTTGCGAGATTTTTGAAAACCGTCTGCTTTCCCCAGAAGACATTGAGCATGTCACATCAATGGCTTTTCCGGATATTCGTTTAAAAAACCGCATCGAAATCCGTTCAGCAGACAGCCTTCCCATTGCAGAAACACTGGCTGTTACCGCATTTATCAAAAGCATATTTTATGATAAAAAAAACCTTAACGCGCTTTTGCACGAAACAAAAGAAATAAAAGCACAAGATGTTGCAATAGCAAAAACGGCATTAATCCGGCATGGAATAAATGCAGAAATATATAAAAAGCCCTTAACGTTTTGGATAAAAAAACTCCTGGAATATGTACAAAATACAAAAAAAGACGAAGAATCTTCTTTTTTACGCCCAATAGAAGAGAAACTTGCCGAAATACTGCAAAAAAAAATATTTTAGTTGATATTACTCCGAAATGTATGTTACATTGAAGTTACAAGTTGCTTAAGGGAATGTAAGGAAATAAACTTTACTTTCCCCAAGGTTCAACCATGAGGAGGGTTATTATGTTCGCCAGTTTAAAAAGTAAAATTGTAATCCCAAGCGTAGTCGTGCTTGCTGCTTTGGTAGTGTTTATCATCGTGTACTCGGCAGTCAGTATCGGTAATTTCGCAGATGAAGTTACAGAGCAGCGGCTTGAAACAGCAATTCAAACAACCAATTCGTACATGGAAAGCCTGCAAGAACGCGCAAGGGTTGCAAGCTTGGCAGCCGCAGAAAATGCCGATATTCTGCATTATTTAAGAACTTGGAACGCCGGCATTAACCGTGCGGAAACAAGGCAGGCTCTTTTAGATTTTCTTGATACCCTAAAGCCCGAGCTGGGCATTGATACAATCGTTATCATCGACCAAGACGCAAGCGTTCTGTTGCGTTCACACGCAGTTGCCCAATACGGCGATTCCGTTTACGGGGTACCGATTTTTATGTCGGGTTTTGCAGGCCTGAGTGTTCCCAGCTTTTCATCCACAGACGCAATGCCAATGTCTATGTCATTCCTTACGCCTGTTTGGGATGACGGCGAAGTTATAGGAACTCTCTCAACCAACGTACTTATGTCCAACGATGATTTTGTGGACAGCTTTGCCGGCGCGCTTAACGCCGAAATTACCGTTTTTGCGGGCGACACTCGCGTTGCAACAACCTTGCTTGACAATGCGGGAAGGCGTGAAATAGGCATACAAGCACCTGATGATGTTGTGGAAGTTGTTTTAGACGGCGACCGCCCATACTACGGCGAGATATCCTTGAACGGGCTTCCGTTCAGCGTGTACTACTTCCCGCTTCACGGTTGGGACTACTCTGTAATAGGCATGTTCTTTGCAGGGTTCTCCAACGAAGGCACCGTCGCGTTATTAAGCTCGTTGCAATTTACATTAATCCTAATCGGTGTTGTGGGGCTTGTTGCCGCCGCAATCATCATGTATCTTCTTATTGCAAAATCTTTAAAACCGCTTGCTCGTCTTACAACCACCGTAAAAGAAGTAACTGCCGGCAATGTAAATGTAAACCTTGACACTACAAACCTTCCCAACGACGAAATAGGCGCGCTTACTCTTGATATGGGCAAACTTGTGGGTGTAATAAGAACCCTTGTGTCAGACCTTACCAAGGCTCATGATGAGTTTTTGGAAGAAGGAAATCTTAGCTTCGCAATAGACACAATGGCATATCAAAACTCATTTGAGGAAGCCATTGTGCTTGTAAACACGATTCTTTCCAGAACATCCGAGGACATTATGAGCTTGGCGGACGTGCTTAAACAAATAAGCAATGGCGACTTTAATATCGAGTTGGACAACAGCGTTTGGGTAGGGGATTGGGCGGCATTGCCCGAGGCATCCAATGAACTTACAAGCAACCTTAAAGCCGTAAGCGCGGAAATAAACGGAATGATTAACGCGGCGGCAGTAAAGGGCAATCTGAAATTCCAAATTGACGAGAAGAAATACCTTGGCGATTGGCAAAAAATAATGGCAGGGCTTAACCAAATTGCCATAGCGGTTGACAGCCCGCTAAGCGAGATACGCGCAGCAATATCCGCGCTTAACAATGGTAGATTTGACACCACAGTTTCGGGCAACTACGCGGGCGATTTTGCCTCAATCAAAAATGATGTAAACGGAATGATAGAAGGTTTGTCCGAGTATATCAATGAAATCGGCTCGTGTTTAAGCAAGATTGCAAACGGAAACCTTACAAACGCCAGTTATGTAACAATGGAAGTTGAAGGCGAGTATAACAAAATAAAAATCTCCATCGAAAATATTGTCAAAACTTTGAACAAAACAATGTCAGAAATTTCATCCGCATCCGAGCAGGTGTTCTCCGGTGCGCGTCAAATTTCCACAAGTGCGTCAGACCTTGCAAATGGTGCGCAACAACAGGCATCTTCCGTTCAAGAGCTTAACGCAAGCATTGACATGATTAACCAGCAAACCCGCAAAAATGCCGACAACGCCACAGAAGCAAGTACACTTTCAGGCAAGTCTACCGTCAACGCGCAAGAGGGCAACGAGGCAATGAAACAAATGCTTGGGGCTATGGCGCAAATCAAAGAATCTTCCGGTAACATCTCTAAAATTATCAGAACAATTCAAGATATTGCGTTCCAAACAAATCTGCTTGCCCTTAACGCGGCGGTTGAGGCCGCACGCGCCGGCGAACACGGGAAAGGGTTTGCGGTTGTTGCCGAAGAGGTGCGCAGTCTTGCAGGCCGCAGTCAAACTGCCGCCACAGAAACCACCGACCTTATCGCAGAATCCATAAGCCGCGTAGATGCGGGTTCGGGCATTGCAGAATCTACATCGGAATCACTTGACACTATAGTCAAAAATGCCAACGAAGTTTTGGAAATTATCAACAGCATATCGGGCGCGTCCAGCGAGCAAGCCGAGTCGATTTCGCAAATCAGTACAGGGCTTGCACAAATTTCGCAAGTAGTACAAAGCAATTCTGCCGTGTCGGAAGAAACTGCCGCCGCATCACAAGAACTCAGCTCGCAAGCAGAGATTCTCAAACAGCTTGTTGAATATTTCAAACTGTAATGCGTGAGCTAAACAAAAAATACGCCGAGATTGTTCGCCAAAGATATAATGAAAATTTAAAAAGCGGGTACGCCGCCGTCGAATTTATGGAAAATTCGACGGCGGTGTATCGCGGCGAGCCTGTGGCTTGTTTGTACATGCCCAAAATTTTTTCGCGGGAAGCAATGGATGTTATAAAAACCGCCGCGAAAGATATTTGTGTTATTTTAGACAAGGTTATTGCGCGATATCTGAGTGATGCAGAGTATCGCAGGCTTTTTCCGTTCGAGCCGGAGCTGGAGCAGCTTATTTTATCCAACGCAGGGTATTCGCGACTGTTGCCGATTGCCCGCTTGGATATTTTTTTTAACGAGGATGATTTTTCGTTTAAATTTTGTGAGTTTAACACCGACGGCGCAAGCGCGATGAACGAAGACAGAGAAATAAACGCCGCGATACGCCAAAGCGACGCTTTTAGGGAAATGAGCCGATTTTGCACATTGCAAACCTTTGAACTTTTTGATTCATGGGTTTGTGAGTTTGCAAAAATTTATGCGGATTACAAAAATGGCGCAGTGTCAAAAAAGCCACGGATTGTCATCACAGATTTTATGGAGAATGCCACGCCGAATGAGTTTATCGAATTTAAAAAGGCTTTCGCAAAGGCAGGGTATGATGCGGATATTTGTGAAATTCGTGAGCTTGTGTATTCCGGCGGAGAACTGCAAACCCCCGACGGCAAAAAAATTGACGCAATTTATCGTCGCGCCGTAACTTGCGATATCATGCGCCAAAAAGACGATGTGCAAGGTTTTTTGCAAGCCGCCCGCGACAACGCCAGTTGCATAATCGGGCATTTTCGTACGCAGATTGTCCACAACAAAGCGGTTTTCAAAATTCTGCGTATGCCGGAAACGCTCGAATTCCTTACGGAATACGAGCGCGAATATGTACTTCGGCACGTACCTGAAACCCTTGCACTTGAAACGGGAAAATTTGACATACACGATGTTCTAAACAATAAGAATGACTGGATTATCAAGCCCGAAGACCTTTACGGCTCTCGCGGGGTTTATGCAGGCATCGACATGGATGACAAAAGTTGGGCGTTGGCAGTAAAAAATGCTACCGACACAGGTTATCTTCTCCAGCGTTTTTGCCCGCCGCATAAGTCAGAAAATCTTGATTTTAATGGCACAAATCCCCCGGAATTCCAAATGTTTAACAATATCACAGGCATGTTTGTTTACAATGGTAAATTTCAAGGGATTTATTCCCGCGCAGGGTTGATGGGAACAATATCCCCGTATACACGAGGGCTTACGCTTGCGTCGCTTTATGAAACTGATTAAATTCCACGACATCGCATGAAGGTCTTGTTCATATGTTTGTCGTGATTAAATTTTAACGCGGCTTGACGTTTGATTGCGTAATGTGTATATTTTTTGTGCAGACAAAGACAAGGACGTGGAAATTATGATAAAAATCGCGATTATGGGTTACGGGGTTGTAGGCACGGGTGTTGCGCGTGTTTTGGAGCAAAATCGCATACAAACAACCCGGCGCGTTGGGCAAGAAATTGAGATAAAATATATACTTGATTTAAAAGATTTCCCAGGCGACCCTTTAGAATCACTGGTAATAAAGGATTTTGCGAAGATAGAGAATGACGACGATATAAAAATTGTGGTTGAAGCAATCGGCGGCGACGGCATTGCATATGAATTTACAAAACGCGCACTTTTGCGCGGCAAAAGCGTTTGCACATCCAACAAAGCGTTGATGGCAACACATGGGCCGGAGCTTATTGCTATTGCAAAGGAAAAAAATATCAACATTTTGTTTGAGGCGGCTGTGGGCGGCGGAATTCCTCTTATTCGCCCGTTTAATGATGCTTTGCTTGTTGACAAAATTGCGTCGGTTGCGGGCATTTTAAACGGAACAACAAATTATATTTTAACGCAAATGGACACAAAGGGGAAAAGCTACGAAGATGCCCTTAAAAGTGCGCAAGACTTGGGTTATGCCGAGCAAGACCCAACCGCAGATGTTGAGGGCCACGATGCCGCACGAAAGATTTCCATTTTATTATCCCTTGCAACGGGCAAACATGTTGATTTTGAAACGGTAAAAACCGAAGGAATTAACGTAGGCGCGGAGGACTTTGCCTTCGCAAACGCGCTTGGTTTTACAATCAAACCGATGGCAGTAGGGCGAGTTTGCGAAACTGGCGTAGAAGCCCTTGTCGCGCCTTTTCTTGTGCAACGGGGGCATCCTGTTTCCACGGTAAACGATGTGTTTAACGGCGTTATGGTCAAGGGTGAAACAACAGGCAGTGTCATGTTTTACGGGTGCGGCGCAGGCATGATGCCCACCGCAAGCGCGGTTGTAAGCGACATTGCAGATGCGGCTTTGCATCTTAACCGACACATAGCCCACAAATGGGAGGCAGAAAAAATGCAAGTTCTGCCTGTTTCGGAATATGTAATGCGCAAATGCATTCGTATTTCCTGTGATAACCCGGAAGCTTTTATAAAAGAGCTTGCGACATCAACAGCGCAGGTCGCCACCCTTCCCGAGTACCCAAGCTTTATTGCGTGGACAACCCCTGCCGAAACCCAAGCACAAACAAACATGTTGATAGAAAAAATAAAAAGCGCGCCGGGTTTTAAGGCCGTGGAGCGTGTACTGTATATTTACGACCCGGAAGAGTAAACCTTGCGTTTTCGTAGCCGTGGCGAAAAATCATGTTAAAATCGTTTTCTGACGGCGAGTTTAATGTTGTGGGATAATTCATTGCAAAAATTGCGTCTTTTTCGGAAAAGTCGCCGCTTTCAGGGGTGTTGCCTATTTTAAGGTACAACCCCTTTTCTTTTTTGATTACAGACGAAAATAAATCGCGTGTACGAAGGGCATCTACTTGCCCTGTTGCAATATCCAAAAGGCGTCGTGCATTTTTGGACGGCCTGCCTCTGTTTTGCCGGCTTACAGGCGCAGACGCATTGCTTACAATCAAGAAATCTATTGAATCATCTAAGCCGCGTCCTATTTTGTGCAAAGCATCCAATCCCAGATTGTCAAAAACACCGCCATCCCATAGGGTGTAGCTGTCTGAAACAGAAACTTCTTCCAATTTACCCTTTTTGTCCTTTGTGAACAGCAGCCCTTGGGTTTTTAACACATACGGCCCAATTAAAACCGGAAATGCCGCCGACGCCGCAATCATATCAGATATTGGCAGGTTCGGATTTTGTACATACCCGATTTTTTGGTCGCCCATGTAGTCCCTGCGAAAGCGGAAACGATTGCCCGTTTCAAATGTTGTACAATTTATCTCCCAAAAGGGACTTAGGGGTAAATCCTGCAAACAGCCACGTATTCCCCATTTTTCTTCCAACATTTTTGAAAGAAGCCCAACGCGGTTATGCCACTTTGACGGAGAAAACGGCAGGCGCAAAAGTGCGGCTTTTTGAATATTATGCCGTAACATACGTTTGCGAACCCGGGGTTGAACATTTTTTAAAAATTCCTCTTCAGAAGGCCATTTATTGTCGTTTACTGCAAAAATAATCCCCATACACATGCTTGCACCCGATACCGACGATATGCTTGTTATGCGGCTGAAAAGCCCCACTTCTGCCATATATTGCAATACCCCAAGGTGAAAAACCGCCGCTCTAATCCCTCCGCCCGAAAGCGCGAGCCCTATTTTTGAAAATTTCACAATAAAACCCCCGTTATCGTTTTTGTACAGCATTTCCGTTTGACATAGACGGAAATGATATATCTTACTCAAAAACAATAACGGGGGTTACTAAAAGCGGTCTAAATCCTCACGCGCCAGTTAAATTTGTCGGGCAAATCGCCCCGTTGGATTGCAGAGATTGTGTCGTACAAGCGGCGGCTTATTTCGCCGGTTTCGCCGTTGCCTACAGTGATTTCTTCGTTTTTGTAACGGAGTTTATTTACGGGGGAGATTACAACTGCTGTGCCTGTGCCGAAAATTTCTTCAAGAGTACCTGCGGCGGCGGCGGCGGTTATTTCGTCTACGGCGATTGGACGCTCTTCAAGTGGCAAGCCAAAGTCGCGACAAAGGGTGATTACGCTGTCGCGGGTTACGCCCTCCAAAATGCTTTCGTTTAGCCGTGGTGTGACAATTGTGCCGTTTATTTTAAAGAAGATGTTCATTGTGCCAACTTCTTCGATATACTTGCGGTCGATAGCGTCCAGCCACATTGCTTGGGCGCAATTTTCTTTTTGGGCGCGAGCAAGGGCTACAAGGCTTCCGGCGTAGTTGCCGCCTGTTTTTGCACGGCCGGTGCCGCCACGAACGGCACGAACATATTCGTCCTCTATGCGTATGCCAACGGGTTTAAGGCTGCCGAAATATGCATCACAAGGGGCCGTAATTATCACAAAACGATAGGTTTTTGAAATCGCAATGCCTATATAAGGGTCTGTGGCTATAAAAAACGGGCGAATATACAACGAACTGTCTTTTCCCCGGGGAATCCACTCTGCGTCGGTTTTGACAAGGGTTTTTACGGCGTGAATAAAATCCTCTTCGGGGAATTGCGGAATACATATTCGCTCGTTTGAATTATTTATTCTGCGTGCATTTTTTTCCGGCCGGAATAAATAGCAAGAACCGTCTTCGGCTTTGTAGGCTTTCATGCCCTCCCACGTACCCTGCCCGTAATGCAAGATTGAGCCCGCCGGAGAGATTTCTAAATTGCCGTAAGGCACTATTCGGGCATCGTGCCAGCCTTTTTCCTCTGTGTAATCTGCCAAAAACATGTGGTCTGTAAAACTTCTGCCAAAACCAAGTGTGCCTGTGGGTTTTTCTTTTGGTATTTGCGTTTGCGTTATTTTGATATTCATTTGATTTGCGCCTCCGCGTATTCATTTGCGGCATTATGCGTGCCTGTGCCTTTTTCGCCTGCCAACTGTATGACTTTTTGCGTTGTGTCGTAGATTTGTTCAACCTTTGCGTTAACGAAACCTACGTCGTAGCCGCCTTCCATCACCTCGGCATAGCAGTTGATTACGCCACCCGCATTTATTATAAAATCGGGCAGATACAGTATTCCCAACTCGTGAAGCTTATCCCCTGCGGCTTCATCAAGCAAAATATTGTTTGCCGCACCCGCGACAATTTGACATTTCAGGTTTTTGGCATTATTTATGTTCAAAACCGCGCCCATCGCGCAGGGGGACAAAATATCACATTCTGTTTCAAGAAATTTCTCAGGCGCGACAACCGTTGCCCCGTAAGTTTTTGCAGCTTTTTCTGCCGCACCGGAATTTATATCGCATACTATAAGTTTCGCGCCCTCTTTCGCCAGATGCCCGCACAGCACGCCGCCGACACTTCCTATGCCTTGAACGGCAACGGATTTACCCGCAAGTGAGTCTGTGCCGAATCTTTCTTTCGCGCCGGCTTTCATAGCAAGATAGACACCTCGCGCCGTAAACGGCCCAGGGTTTCCGCCTATTTGCGGCGTTCCGGATACATATTTTGTTGTTTCGTTAATGTGCGCAACGTCTGTTGCCGAAACATTAATATCTTCCGCTGTGTAGAAATTTCCGCCCAAAGAACCTACAAACCGCCCGTAAGAATTAAAAAATTCACGCGATTTAAGCTTTGACGGGTCGCCCAAAATTACTGCCTTGCCCCCGCCCATTCCCAAGTCGGCAGCGGCGTTTTTTAAAGTCATCCCGCGGGAAAGGCGCAGTACGTCAAACAGTGCATCTTCCTCGGACTCGTAATTAAAAAAGCGCGTTCCACCCAACGCGGGCCCCCGCACCGTATTGTGAATCGCGATTATTGCACGTAAACCTACACTTTCATCCTGTACAAAAACAACTTGCTCGTGACCGTAATAATTCATTTTTTCAAGCGTCAAATTATGCACCTTCTTATTCTAAGCGTTGAATTTTCTGCGAAAATAATTGTATACCCGGCCGGATACTGTGTCAACCAATGTTCACGACAAGCGCACGAAGGTCAAAACCTTGGGGTTTCACCCCAAACCCCAGAAACTTTTGAAAAAGTTTCATCAAAACTTTGATTTAATATTAAAGTTTTTGCCCCGCTTTTTGAAAAAAGCGGGTGGGAGTTTGAGGGCGAAGCCCTCAAGGTCTTATTCATGCATTGAAAAACGTTTTTATGTAATATTACGCCACCAATTCGTATAAATTGGTGGCGTATCCCCGAAAGGGGGAGTTTTTAATTCACTGATAGATATAAACTGCGCGTGTTGCCGGGTTCCATTCGACGGTTGCGCCCAAAACCTCAGATACATAGCGCACGGGTACGAAGGTGCGACCTTCCACAATAACGGGAACGCCCATATTATCGGGCAAGGGTACGCCAATCGACAAGCTTGCAGTAGTGCCGTCAAGAACAAAAACTACGGTGCGCGTAGCCTCAATCCAGTCGATATCTGCGCCAAGGCCTTCGGCGATTGCACGGAACGGAACCATTGTGCGGTCGTCTGCGATAAATGGTGCGGCTTCAAGTGGTGCGGTAAATCCCCTGTTATAAAAACTGGGAACGCCTACGACAAAACGCATGACCGGAGCGGCTTGTCCCGGTGGTTCGGGTTCGGGTTCCGGCGTTGGGGTGGGTGTAGGTGTTGGTGGGGGCGTTGCCGCCGGCGTTGGGG
>JGI24703J35330_11748351_pt1 | contig 14440 bp, 15 predicted proteins | sample TergutNt197P1_FD_35330 | JGI IMG/M metagenome (IMG submission 35330) | reverse complement strand
CCTTGCGACCCTCTAGGTCGCGGCGGTTTTCGCTCCTCGCACTGCGACAAAAATCCTGCGTCCAAATGAAAATGTTATTGTCGGGCAATTCCTAAAGTCGGTCAAACTTTTAGCCCAGCGAATCCGCAACTCTCACAAGCGTGGCGTAATCCACGGTTTGCTCGGCCTCGCCGGAGGAGATGAAAATGTAGGCGACATCGCCGATATGGCGGGAATGTGCACGAATATAAACTGTAGTGGTTTCGTCGAAAACTTCGGTCTCGTCGATGCTTACCGGCGACATTTCCATGTCTGTGGGGTAGTAAGTGATTTGAACGCTAAACAAGCGTTCGCCGTCGCCGTAAACGAGAAGGACGTTTCGTGTCGCGAATTCATCGTCGGGGTTAGCTGTCGGGCAGGTGGGGAAGCTGGCTTCGATAAAGCTGAAACCTTCGGGAAGATATGTCGGTAAAAGCACGTTTTCGAATGCAAAATGACTCAGCGCATCGTCTAAATTATCGAAGACATTGCGTTCGGCAATTGAAACTATGGCGTCGTTACCGGTGCCGTCTATCCGGAAGGTTGCACTGTTGTCGTCCCCTCTGTCGCTATACATGGATGCGTCAACTTCACCGCGGATGAGCATAATTGCCATGTCTGCGTCATCGTCCTCAAGTATCCATGCCTCAAGGTTTCCGATGTTTCCGTCGCCGTAAAAGCGCAGTTCAATTTGTCGCCAAACAGGTCCCGCGGCGGCAAGCGCGCCGACTGACAATGCCATAATCGCAATAACTGCCGCGATAAGCGCAATGGGTTTTCTGGTTTTTTTCATTTCACGTTCTCCCTTCGAAGTTGTTTTGCCAACACGGCAAAAATTTCCGTTTCCGATTTTTGATTTTAGAATTTCAAGGTTCGCCTCGCGATTTTTGCTTTCGGGGGAAAAATCAATACTCCGGCACCTTTCAAACAGCAAATTTTCATTGTCCATGTTCGTCCTCCTCCAAAAAGTTTTTCAATTTCTTCAATGCCCTGTGAACAATCACGCCGACATTCGACGAACTTGTGTGCATAATTTTTGCGATTTCGTCATGTTTTAAGTCGGTCGCGAATTTTAATGAAAGAATTTGCCGCTCGCGGTCGGAAATGCGCGACATCGCGGCGATTAACGCCCTGTTTTGCTCGTCTTGCACAACAACCTCGTCAGGTTGTTTTTTTTCGGAGGCCAATCCGAAAATCGTTTCAAGCGCGACAAAGCTCCTGCGTCCGCGTGCGCGAAAGTAGTCGGTTACGACGTTTTTCGCAATCGTAATGAGCCACGCTTCTCCGGGCGTATCGGGATTAAACCGCGCGCCCAATGCCTTTTCAAAAACTGCACAAGCCAAATCTTCCGCATCGAAATGATTGTTTATGCGAAAGCAAATGTAGTTGTACACATTTTTGTAATAGGCGCGATAAAGCGCGTCGAGGGTTTCGGCGGTCATGCGAGGCTTCACGCCCGCGCTTGCCGAAATTGTGTTTAACACAGCTTCCATTTTCATCCCCCTTGCAAGGACGCGATTTCGTTTGAAATTGGACTTCATTGGCGTTGAAAAACGGCCAAAAGCCGCCGTTTTTTCATCTTGATTCAGTCCATTTCAAATCGAAACGCTGATTTCATAAGGGTATACGTTGGAGCGGAGATTTCATTACAAGAAAATTATCCTGAAAACGCCCTCGGCGCGACCGCGCGAATTACATGACAGCCCTTCCTTTTATGTAAAATTTCGACGCGCGAAAAGATTTCGGCGAGTTTTTTTACAGAACTTTCCGCGCCGTGTTTTTTTTGGATTACGATGAAAAATGAGCCGCCGGGACGCAGATGCGCGGCGGATTCTTCGTACATACGATACACCGCTTCTTTTCCGGCGTGGATTGGCGGATTTAGCGTGATGCAGTCGAATGCGTCGGGGATTTTTTCGAAGGAGTCGGAGTGGATAAACTTCGCGGCGACGTTGTTTAAAGCGGCATTTTTTTCGGCGTAAGCGAGCGCGATGCGGTTGATGTCGGACATGGTGAGGGTAAAATTCGACGCCGCAGAAGTTGGTTCGCGCTTGGCAAGCGCGATGCCGATGAAGCCGTAGCCGCAGCCTAAATCCAGCAAATCGCCTGTGATTTCCGGCATGTTTTCTACGAGAGCGAGGGAATTTTCGTCGATTTTATCGCAGGAAAAGAGTCCGTTGTTTGTTAAAAATCGCAAATCCGCGCCGTATATATTTATAGAAATTTCGCGCTCGCGGGTTAAAATTTCGGGGTTTTCGGAAAAATATTGCTTCATGCGCGTGCGGCCTCGCGCGGCGAAAAAGTCGCCAGCTCAACCGCCTCGCGTGTCAACGCGGAAATTTTGCCAAAATCGCCCGACGCGATTAAATCCTCCGCAACCATCCAGCTCCCGCCGCAGGCAATCACATTTTTTATCGAGAGATAGTCCCTCAAATTCACGGCGGAAACGCCGCCTGTCGGCACAAAACGCACCTTCCCATACGGTGCGCACAGTGCTTTTAGCAATTTCACCCCGCCGACTGCCTCCGCCGGGAAAAATTTCAGCGTGTCAAGTCCGAGCGCAAGCCCCGCCTCGATTTCCGTCGGCGTGCAAACGCCGGGCAAAATCGCTAAGTCTCGCGACCGACAGTGCCGCACAACCTCGGGATTAAGCCCGGGCGAAACCATGAATTTCGCACCGGCGGCGGCGGCTTCGTCGGCTTGCGCGGTTGTCAAAACAGTCCCCGCGCCGACAAGCATATTCGGAAAAGCCTGCGAAATAGCACGAATTGCATCCGCCGCCGCCGCCGTGCGAAACGTCACTTCGGCGCAGGGCAACCCGCCCTCACATAGCGCGCGCGCCAGCGGAACAGCCTTTTCCGCATCGTTTATCACAATCACGGGGACAATTTTCAGCTCTGAAAGTTTTTCAAAAATCATGCGATTCAACACCTTTCACATTTGATGATGTTAGCGACACTAACATTATCAATTTTTTCGCCCATTTTCGCCCAATATGCGCGCTTTTATTTTACCATCACATGATTTTAGTGTAAAATGCAGAAAAGTTAACAGGGAGATGAAAAAATGAGCGGTTTTTGCGGGTTTACGGGCATTGGTGACGAGGAAAACATTGTTATAAAAAATATGGTTGAACGAATTGTGCATCGCGGCCCCTACGGTGCGGATTTTTATGTTGCCGACGAAATCTCAATGGCGGCGCGAATTGATTTTACGGGAAACGAATTTTTGACGATAACCGACGCATATGTAATCGTTTTTGACGGCGAGCTGTATAATTTTGCGGAGCTTAAAGAGGAAATCGAAGCCACCGGCGCGAAAATCGAAACCGAAACAGAGGTTTTAATGCACCTTTTCGAGAAAAACGGCGAAGAAATGCTTAATTTACTGCGCGGGCCTTTTGCCTTTTTAATTTACGACCGCAAGAACAACGAGATTTTTGCCGCGCGGGATTCGTTTGGGATAAAACCGCTGTATTACGGTGTTTTCGGCGGAGAATTCTTGTTTTCTTCGGAGATAAAATCCTTTCTCGACTACCCCGAATTTGAAAAAAAATTAAACCGCACCGCACTGGAGCAATATCTTTCATTTCAATACTCCGTTTTGGACGAAACCTTCTTTTCCGGTGTTTTCAAGCTCCCGCCGGCACATTTTCTGCGTGCCAAGCACGCGGCAAACTCCGAAGGCACGTCGCAGGAGCCGCACGCTCCTCCGCAGCCGGGAACAGATTCCGCTGTTAAAATTGAAATTTCGCGTTGGTGGCAGGCGACGTTTTCGCCCGATATCGGCGCGATTATCGACGAAGAAATCGAGAAAATCGACGAAGCAGTGGCGGAATCCGTAAAAATTCACGCCGAAGCCGAATTCCCAATCGGCACACTTCTTTCCGGCGGCGTCGATTCCTCCTACATCACTGCCGCATCCTCCAAGAAAATCGAAAACGCGTTCACTGTAGGCTTTGAAAATGCAGGGTTTTGCGAAATCCAACAGGCCACCGCGTTCTGCGAGGAAATCGGCGTTGTTCATATAAGAAAAACAATTTCCCCCGAAGAATTTTGGGAAGTTTTGCCCGATATCCAATATTATATGGACGAGCCTTTGGCGGACCCCGCCGCCGTTGCACAGTTTTTCGCGTGCGAGCTTGCTAAAGAATACGTCCCGTGCGTGCTTTCCGGCGAGGGTGCCGACGAATTTTTCGGCGGCTACACGATTTATCACGAGCCGCTTTCCCTCGCGCCGATAACGCGCTTGCCGCCGTTTTTGCGCAAATTTATCTGTGCTTTTGCGAAAATTATGCCCAATATCAAGGGCAAAAATTATCTGATTCGCGCATCAAAAGAGGTCGAAGAGCGATTCATCGGCAACGCGTTTATTTTCTCCGAAGACGAGCGCAAAGAAATTCTAAGCTATCCCACAGGCGCGAAAATTTCCGAAGTTACCGCACCGATTTACCATAAAGTAAAATCACTTGACGACGTGACAAAGATGCAATTTCTTGACCTGCACCTATGGCTCCCCGGCGATATTTTGCACAACGCCGACCGAATGGCGGCGGCAAATTCGATAACAATGCGCGTGCCGTATTTGGACAAGCCCGTTTTCGAAGTCGCGTCAAAACTGCCGACCCGTTTCCGCGTAAACAAATCCACCTGCAAATATGCCTTCCGCCGCGCCGCCGCGCGACATTTCAAGGGCGAAAAAAAACGCCTCGGCTTCCCCGTCCCAACCCGCGAATGGCTCCGCCAAGAAAAATACGCCGCCATAGTGCGCGACGCATTCAACGAAGAATACATGCTGAAATTTTTCCACGTCGAAAAGCTCCAATCCCTCCTCGACCGTCACCTGCGCGGCAAAGAGGACAACAGCCGAAAAATTTGGACTGTGTTCAGCTTCGCCTTGTGGTACAGGGAGTTTTTTAGCTAAAATCCTCCGCGTCCGCGCCGTCATCAAAAATCGACCTGGGCTTGCGCGGAAGACCGATATTAAGCACAATCCCAATAGCAATCATATGCACCCAAACCATTGAGCCGCCGGAGGATAAAAACGGAAACGGCATTCCCGTATTGGGCAAAATGTCGGTCGCAACGCCGACGTGAAAAAATGTTTCGAACAAAATCATACCCGCCACGCCCGCAGCAAAGAGCCGCCCCTCGGCATCGGCGGATTTAATCGCGATTAAAACGCATCGCGCAATTACAAATCCGACAACGCCCAAAAGCACCGCCGCCCCAACGAATCCGAACTGCGACGCCGTTACCGAAAAAATAAAATCGTTATGCCCAAGCGTGACGTATGGATTTTGCAGAAATCCGCGCCCCGTAAGACCGCCCGTGCCGATTGCGTACAAAGATTCCGTTGTTTGTCGAAGCTCGTCCACGGTCGCGTATTCCGGGCGCAAAAATGTGTCGATGCGCCGCCACTGGAAATCCTGCAAAAATCGCGTTACAAAAATCGGCGTGGTTCGATGCAAATCAAGCACGACCATAACAACAACAGGCGTAAGCACCGCCGCCCCAATAAGCATAGTCCGCCAATAAAGCCCCGCCGCAAAAAGTATCACAAGCGCGATACAAAGCACAACAAGCGACGCCGAAAGCGAAGGCTGAAGCACAACAAGCCCAACGGGAACCGCAATCAAAACCAGCACAAGCCCAAGCCAAAGTACCTTATTAAACCGTTCCTTATTAAGCGCGAGAAATTTCGCCAAAAAAATCATCATAAATATTTTAGAAAATTCCGAAGGCTGCATACTTAAAACGCCCAAGAATGGCACCGGCACCCAAACCGACCGCGCCGTACCAACCTCGGGGTTAAAAAAAGCCAGCGCGACAATCAAAAGCAAAATCATCGCCCCGTAAATGTACAAATAAAACCGCATGATATAGCGGTAATCCACAATCGAAACCGCAATCATCAAAATCGCCCCGGTAATTACATAAAGCCGTTGCGGCCGCCAAAGCCCGCCAAAGTCCCGAACAATGCGCGGCAACGCCGGCACAAAATCCGCGTTAGCCGACGCGTAAATCATAACCACGCCAAAAACGCCGAGGGCAATAACCGCCAGCGCAAGGAAATAATCGTAGGTTTTCGGAATTCGTTTCCAGTCCATAGCTTTATTTTTTCTTTTTTCTCAGGTTTTTAATCGGAATGTTTGCGTAAAGTACGGGGACGGGATTATTATCGTCGTCGGTTTCTTGGGAGATGTTTATGTCCATGCCGGCGGCTTCGTCGATGTCCATGTATTTTGCAATCACCTGCATTATGTCGTTTTTCATCGCCTCCAAAAGGTCGGTGTTGCAGTTTGCGCGGTCGTGGATTAGTACGAGTTTGAGGCGGTCTTTTGCGACCGAACCGGATTGCGGCTTACGACCGAAAAAATTTTTCAAAAATTCCATCACGTCGTCCCCTCCTATCCGCGCACAAAAATTTTCTTGATTTTTGACATGAGGCCGTCGTTTTGTTCCAAATCCATCAGCGGCACGGTTTCGCCGTTCATGCGGCGGCATATGTCGCGAAACGCCTGTCCCGCAAAGGAATTTTTGTCGGCAACGGCGGGCTCACCTTTGTTTGTTGAAACAACAACGCTTTCGTCGTCGGGGACTATGCCCAAAACGTCGATGGCCAGAACTTCGGTTACATCTTCGAGGGTCATCATATCGCCGCGCTTTACCATGTTTATGCGGATGCGATTCAGGATTAACAGGGGGTCACGAATTTCGTTGGCTTCGAGCAGGCCGATTATCCTGTCGGCGTCGCGCACGGCGGAAATTTCCGGCGTTGTTACAACGATTGCTTTGTCCGCGCCGGCGATTGCGTTTTTAAAGCCCTGCTCGATTCCGGCGGGGCAGTCGATTATTACGTAGTCGAATTCCTCGCGAAGTTGGTCGCAAAGTTTTTTCATTTGCTCCGGCGAAACTGCGTCTTTGTCCTTTGTTTGCGCGGCGGGAAGCAGGTGTAAAGTCGGGTAGCGTTTGTCTTTGATTAACGCCTGCTTCAGGCGACAATTTCCTTCGATTACGTCAATCATATCGAAGACGATTCGATTCTCGAGACCCATTACAACGTCCAAATTCCGCAGCCCGATGTCCGCATCAACAAGTACGACTTTCTTATCCATTATTGCCAAACCCGCGCCAAGATTTGCGGTCGTTGTCGTTTTTCCAACGCCGCCTTTGCCGGATGTTATTACGTATACTTCGCTCATGGTTGAGAATCTCCCCTTTTATAATGGGCCGATGAAGACTTGGCCGTCTTTTACATATGCGTAAGCCGGTGCGGATTTTGCCGCGCCGGGCGGAACAAACGAGATTGTGCCGGCGATTCTGAGCTGGGTCGGCGCGAGATGCAGGGCGGATACGAAACAGGATGTATCGCCGGATGCTCCCGCGTGCGCCATGCCCTTTAACGCGCCGAGGACGATTACGTTGCCGTCGGCGATTATTTCGCTACCGGGGTTTGCGTCACCCATTATCACGACGGAACCTTCGTAGCGGATACGCTGCCCCGAGCGGAGGCCGCTGCGGTGAAAAGATGTAGGACTTTCATAGCTTGCGACTTTGTGTTGCGCGGAAGGCGGAGGGGCGTTCCCGGCTTCGAGGGAACGGGTCGCCGCCGACACGTTCTCCCGGTTATCGCTCCGCGCTTGACGCGGGCGCGGGGTATCTTTTAAAACCGGCGTTCCGGTTTCTTCGGAAATTATATCAATGAGAATTTTTTCGCTGTATTCGTCCAATTCGCGGCCTGCGAATGTCACTTTTACCTCTTCGTCGTCGAAAAAATTTTTGCCTTGCGAGACTTTTTTTCGCAGGCTGGATTTTATTTCTTCGAAATCGGCGTTTTCGTCGAGGGTTATGCTTATGCCGTCTTTTTGACCCTTTAGGGTTACGATTTGTTTTACTGCCATGTCATTACCCCCATTGCGATATCGTCGCCGCTGCCTTTGTCGGAAGACTTGCGTAGCCAGCCTTCGAGATTTTCGGCGATTACGTCGAGTCCTTCTTCTTGCCATATGTTGAAAAAATCGGTGCCTACTTTTAAAAAGCCGGACGAGTCGGCGAAGCTGTTGGCGTAGCCGTCGGTTGCGAGCAGAAAAAGCGCGGGGGCGCGACCGCTTCGCGGGATAATTTGCGTGCGGACAAATGCCCATGCATCGGCAAGGCACAGCGATTCCGTGTCCTCGCCGACGTTTTCCGCAACGGCAAGGATGGGGCGCGCGCCTTTTTTGTCAACCATTAACATGTTTCCGTCGCCGATTTGCAGGGCAAAAATGAAGTCCTTTACGCAGGCAGCGGCGAGGAGGGTTGTTCCATATAAAATGTAGGGAAACTCCGCGCCCTTTGGGGCTTCGCGGCCGGCGGCGGCGTGAACTTGTTCGATTTGTTTTTTCCATTCGGACTCGATGCGTTTTGGCAGGTGAATGTCTTTGTGGTCGCCCAAATTTGGCAACATTTCCGCCAAAATATCGGCGGCAATTTTCACCGCCGCCGCCGCGCCCTCGTCGCTGTAGGGGCATTTATCACTGCCGTGACCGTCGGCAACGCAGGCGATTGCGAAATCCTTTTCGGCACGCAAAAACAAAGCGTCCTGACAGGGCTTTTCATTTCGCAGATGTATCGCGCCGGTTACGACGCTGCCGATTGCCGCGAATTTTGCTTTTCCGCTCACGTCATCGCCTCCGGCTTCGAGGGAACGTGCCGCCCCCTGCGATATCTCCCCGGTGTCCACCGCGCGCTTGGCGCGAATTTTGCCTTTCCACTCACGTCATCGCCTCCGGCTTCGAGGGAACGTGCCGCTCCCTGCGATATCTCCCCGGTGTCCACCGCGCGCTTGGCGCGCTACCAGATTTCGTCGTCATCGTCTAATGCGACCGGGATTGTATTTATATCAATGGCCCCGGCGGTTCCTTCGCCGACCGACGGTGCGGAAACATTTTTCACGACGGTCGATGCCCATTTGATGAATTTGACCAAAAGTTGCGGATTTTTCGCCTCAAGAACGAGTTCTGCGTTTGCAGTGAATTGCTCCAAAACCGCCAAATCGACGTCTTTGCCGATTGCGATTGCGATGCGAACCGCCTTTTTGCCCCATGGGGTCGCCAACAATTCGTCCAAACCTTTTTTAAAATCGTCGGTGGGTTGGCCGTCGGTCAGAAGCACCAAAACCGGGGGAAGCCGCTTTGTGTCTGTCGGGAATTGCTTTAATTCGCCCGCAACAAGTTCGAGAGCCTTGCCCATCGCGGTTGTGCCGCCGGCGGTTAAATCCACCCAGTCGAAGTCGTCGATGACCGTTGCGGTCGGCACGTGCCACTGCGCGCCGTCGTTAAATTTCACCGCGCGCACCATAATCGAGGCGTTCGGGTTTGCGTCGGCCTCCTTGCGCATGTCGGGAATTGTTTGGCGAATCGCGTAGTTAAGCGTCTGAATTTTTTCGCCGTTCATCGAGCCCGAACAATCCGCAATCCAAAAAAAATCCAATATGCGGGACGACATTTCGCCTCCGGGCAGGTTTCGTTCGTTCATTTATAATGCTCCTTTCGAGTGTGTTTACGCCAATACTTCGAGTAATCCAAAAAAACGAGTTGGCGAGTGTCACTCGCCGACTCTTTCCTCCTTCGTTTGACTCGTACTTTTTTGTAGCGTATCATAAATTTGTCACAAAATAAAGTTTTTGCAAAATCGATGATGTTAGAGTGGCTAACCGCATCAATTTTACACGGAGGTTTTTCCTATGCGAGATAACATCTACATGCTGTGGCTTTCGTCATTTATGGGGTATATTGACGCACGAAAGTTGAATTTTATTTTAAAAACCTACGGCAGTGCGCGGGAGGCTTTTTTGGCAAAGCCGAGCGAATTCGAGCGCGTGGCAAACCTTAAGCCGCAAACGGCGAAGCGGTTTAACGATAACCGAAACCTTGAATACATAGAGGAGTTGCTGGCAAAGCTCGAAAAGCGCGGCATTGCCTACATTTCTCGCGACTGCGAACATTTTCCCACGCTGCTTCGCGAAATCCCCGACCCGCCGGGGGGCATTTTTTGCATGGGAACCTTGCCCCCCGACGATACCCCAAAAGTGGCGATAATCGGCTCGCGGCAATGCTCGGAATACGGGATTATGGCGGCGCGTTTGTTTTCAAAACCGCTTGCGCAGGTGGGCGTTGTAATCGTAAGCGGGATGGCGCGAGGCGTGGATTCTATGGCGCATGAATGCGCGATTTTGGGTGGCGGAAAAACAATTGCGGTGCTTGGATGCGGTATTGACGTGTGTTATCCCGGTGAAAACGTCTACTTGCGTGACGAAATTGCCGCAAACGGATGCGTAATTTCCGAATATCCGCCGAGAATAAAGCCGCACCCCGCGTTTTTTCCCGCGCGAAACCGTATAATAAGCGGGCTTTCGCGGGGCGTGCTGGTTACGGAAGCGGGCATAAGGTCGGGCACGTCGATTACCGTAATGCACGCAACCGAGCAAGGCCGCGAGGTTTTCGCCGTCCCCGGCAACATTTCCAGCCACCTGAGCAAAGGCACGAACCATTTAATCAGCGAAGGTGCAACCCCCGTCGCCGACTACACCGATGTTTTGTTCTCCCTGGATATTCCGTATGAAGAAAAAAAGAAACCCGAAAAGAAAATCGCCCTTGCGCAAGGCGAAAAGACTGTGTATGATACCTTGAGTTTTGACCCCGCAGGCATTGATATGATTGTTGAAAAAACGGGGCATGATTTCGGCAACGTGATGCTTGTGCTTACGCAACTTGAAATTAAAGGGCTGGTGGAAAAACTCCCCGGCGCGAGATACATCAAGATATAAATTGCGGTGATACTGAATGCGCAATTTTAAAAAGGACGTGATGTTATGTCGAAAAATTTGGTTATCCTCGAATCTCCCTCCAAGGCGAAAACAATTCGAAAAATTTTGGGCAGTACGTATAAAATCGAGGCTTGTATCGGGCATGTTCGCGACCTGCCCAAAAGCCAGTTCGGCGTTGACGTCGAGCAGGATTACGAGCCGAAATACATCACGATAAGGGGCAAGGGCGATATTTTGGCGAACCTGCGCAAGCAGGCAAAATCCGCCAAAAAAGTCTATCTCGCGACTGACCCCGACCGCGAAGGCGAGGCCATAAGCTGGCATCTCGTCCATGCGTTAAAATTGGACGAAAAAAACACGGAACGCATAACTTTTAATGAGATAACCAAATCGGCCGTCAAAAAAGCAATGAAAGAAGCGCGTCAAATCGACATGGATTTGGTAGACGCACAGCAGGCGCGGCGCGTTTTGGACCGTATCGTAGGCTATCGAATAAGCCCGCTTTTGTGGCGCAAAGTGAAAAAGGGGACAAGCGCGGGTCGCGTACAGTCCGTTGTTTTGAAGCTGGTCTGCGACCGCGAGGAAGAAATCGAGCAGTTTATCCCCGAAGAATACTGGACGCTTGAGGTGAATTTGGGCACGAAAGGCGGAAAATTAACCGCCCGCTACAACGCGGGGGACAATAATAAAGTTGAGCTGAAAACAGAGGCGCAAGTAAACGAAATTATCGCAAAATTAAAAAAATCCGACTTCGCTGTCCGCGAAATAAAGCAAGGCACTCGCCGCAAAAAGCCGCCCGTGCCGTTTACAACAAGCACGCTCCATCAGGAAGCCGGAAAACTTTTTGGCTACGCAACCTCGCGCACCATGCGTGTGGCACAGCAACTGTATGAAGGCGTAGATATTGCGGGCGAAGGCACCGTCGGGCTTGTTTCCTACATTCGTACCGACTCGCCGCGCATTTCCGATGAAGCCTACGAAGACGCAGTTTCGCATATCACAGAAAAATTCGGCAAGGAATATTTACCCGAAGAACGCCCGCAGTACAAATCCAAAGGCCGCACACAGGACGCCCACGAAGCTATCCGCCCAACCTCCGCAGCCCGCAGCCCCGACTCAATAAAAAAATCCCTCACCGGCGAACAATTTAAATTGTACAAACTCATTTGGGAGCGATTTATCGGAAGCCAAATGACGGAAGCGATTTACGACACGCTTGCAATAAAAATTTCCGCAGGGGACACAACCCTTCGCTCAAGCGGAAGCGTACTAAAATTCGACGGTTATTTGGCGGTTTACAGCAAAAACGAGGACTCCGAAAAAGACGTATCAATTCCGCCGCTCAAAGAAGGCGAAAAACTCAGCGCGAAAGAGTATCTCCCCGCGCAACATTTTACACAGCCGCCGCCGCGCTTTTCCGAAGGCACAATGGTGCGCACGATGGAGGATTTGGGCATTGGTCGCCCCGGCACGTTCGCACAAACAATAACGACGATTCAAAATCGCGGATATGTAACAAAAGAGGCGCGAGTCCTCTACCCGACCGAGCTTGGCGAGATTATTAACGAGATAATGCTGGAGCATTTCGCGGACATCGTTGACGCGGAATTTACCGCGCGCATGGAAAGCGACCTCGATAAAGTCGAGTTCGGCGAGATGGAATGGAAGAACATTATGCGTGATTTCTACCCGTCTTTTGCGGAAAAAATCGCCGTTGCGGAAGAAAAAATCGGCGACATCGAAATCAAAGACGAAGTCACCGAAATAATTTGCGAACAATGCGGCAAAAACATGGTGATAAAATTCGGCCGTTTCGGAAAATTCCTCGCCTGCCCCGGTTTTCCCGACTGCCGAAACGCCAAGCCCATTTTGGAAGAAGCGGGCGTGGGATGCCCGAAATGCGAAGGGCAAGTAGTGATAAAAAAATCAAAAAAAGGTCGCGTTTACTACGGTTGCGACAAATATCCCGACTGCGATTTCATCTCATGGAATTTGCCTACGGGCGCGCCCTGCCCTGACTGTGGCGAATATTTAGTCGAGAAAGGTCGCAAAAAGCGCGTAATCGCCTGCTCTGCCTGCAAATACGCCGTCGAAGCCCCCGAAAGGGACGACTGAAATGAACCTCAAATTATTCGTAGAACATCTGCACCAAACCCTGCAACAATCGCCGGACAACATAGACGCCGTCCGCGACTTGTTGCGTGTACATATTGAAGGGCTTGGGGGAGAAACTTCTTTTGAAAAAAAAATTTCTCCCCCAAACCCTCGCGCGCGCGATGCAAGCCGGTCGGGCGACCGGGTCGGCGGCCTCTTCAAAAAAACTTTGACATTGGATGAGGAAATTGCGGTGGGTATTGTGGATTGCGTGTCTACGATTATGTTGAGTTATCGCGAGGAAAAATCCGCCGCCGAAAAAAAACGCCGCGCAAACGCCGTCCGCGCGATAATAAACTCGCTTTCGTTTTCGGAACTTGAAGCCGCGTCGCATGTTGTGAAAAAACTCGGCGGCGACGAAGGCAACGAAAACAACGAAGCCGTTCTTATCGCGGGACAAATCGCCGACGCGCTCGGCTTCGCACGCTCCGTTGTAACAAGCGCGCTCCGCAAGCTCGAAGGGGCGGATTTAATCGAAACCCGCTCCCTCGGCATGAAAGGGACCTATGTGCGCGTCAAGGACGCCCTGCTTGTTGAGGAGCTTGGGAAACTTTAGTGTTGGTCATGTTTTTTCCGGGGTTGATGTTTTGGGGGCGTAATATAAATCTTCGCAATGAAATGTCTCCATGCATTCTCTAGGGCGTGTTGCCACTACGCGATTCCGAAGCAGATGCGCCAATATAAAGGCTGCACCGGAGAGGCTCTACGTTCAAGGGGTTTCACCGTCCTTTATATGCTATTTTTATTCAAAAATATCCACCCATGCCTCGCATTGTTCAATAACTTTTGCAAGCGCGTTTTCCGCTTCTTCCGGCGGATAGTCGTATTTTTTAAGCAGTTTTTTTATCATACGTCGCATACCCGCACGGGCAGATTCTTTTTTCTGCCAGTCAATGGTGCGGTTTTTTCGTAGCATTTCCGCAAGTTCGCGGGTCATTTTCACAAGAATATCATTTTCGTAAAAATCCTTTACGGCATCGGGGCGCGTAAGGGCATCGTAAAATGCCAGTTCTTCGTCGGTTAGTCCAAGAGCGTTTCCTTCCGCGTGGGAGGTCGCCATTTCATTTGCCATTTTCAGCATTTCGACGATGACTTCTTCGTTGGAAATTAATCCGTTGATATATGCCCGCATTGCCCTTGCCAGCATTTCCGAAAATTTTTCCGATTTTACAAGATTGGTGCGTTTGTACAACTTCACTTGCTCATCAAGCAATTTTTTCAGAATTTCCAAGGCAAGGTTGCGCTCCTTCATTTGTGCGATGCCTTCAAGAAATTTTGGGTCAAGAATGGAAACGCTTGTTGTAATGTCTGCAAAAAGGTTGATTGCACCGTCGCTTTTTATACTTGCCTTCAATAATTCGTTAAGGAATTGCCCAAAAATAATCTTTACAAATGATTACAAATTGATATAATGGAAACATGGGACAAATTGATGAGGCAAAATTACAATTAAAGATTG
>JGI24703J35330_11748352_pt1 | contig 14450 bp, 14 predicted proteins | sample TergutNt197P1_FD_35330 | JGI IMG/M metagenome (IMG submission 35330) | reverse complement strand
CCGCATCCGGCTCAACATCAAACTCAAGCGAAGACTCACATTCATCATCTTCATTCATAAATTCTCCTTCAGGACAAGTATCAAAAACAGGCATATCTGCATCTGGCTCAACATCAAACTCAAGCGAAGACTCACATTCACCCTCCTCATTCATAAACTCGCCCTCAGGACAGCCATCTGGTGGAATAACAATTGGATTACCATCATCATCTAAATCAGGAATATAATCACCTATCATAACCTGTGATACTGCATTTGAAACTCCCACACCAATTCCAATTAACTCATGCATATCTACATGGCCTCTTATGTATAAATCGGTAATAGAAAACTGATTACCGTGTCGTACAACTATTTGCAGTTGTCCACGGTATGCTCCAATTGGAACCTGAATGAAAATTTGATCACCGGTTGAAAATAAACTAATTTCAGAATCAGTAATACCTGAATTAAGGATTTTAAAATAACCGGCCCCCGCACTCCAGTCAGCTCTAAAACCTGAAAAATATGATACCTGTGTGTTCACCCAAAAAACAGTTTCCTCCGTAGGAACTGGTTGGTCAAGAAAATCTAACCTAATATTTGCTCCTACAATTATGGGCTGGCATAGCAATAATGTTGCTACAAATAAAACCGTGAAAAACTTATTACATTTTAATTTCATAAATGAAATCCCCCTAAAAATTTTCAGCAAAAATAGCTGTAAAACCATTTTAACACATAAAAAAAGCCTTGTTAACAGACTCGACAATGCATCTAAAAATAGCCCAAAAAATGAGAACTCTAAATATGTAACAAATTATGAAAATAACTCAATAATCGCCTAAGAACATTATTTTTCAAGAAAATAAAGGTGAATCACGGGTTCATTGCAAAACAACAGATAAATTCTTGATAAAATGTTGAAGAGGAGAAGAAAATAACAAATGATGAGAATTAAGCGCAGATTACTAAAAATTAGCAAAAAAAAAGCCCCTCTAATTGATGAACAATTAAAGGGAATGTAGTAGATATTTAATCAGCTAAAACTAATTTTTGAGCAGTGATTTCTGAGCAAAAATCACCAAGTTTCGGTGCATATTTTTTAAAATGCTCACTTTCGTTATGAATATCAACCGCTTCTTGATCAGCAAAATGCTCAACTAGAACAAATTTAAACTCATCCTCTAAAGAAACATGAAGCTCATATAACAAATTACCATCCTCAGTACGAGTTCCTTCAATTAGCGGATTAAGAGTTGCAAAAAACTCCTCTTTTGACTCAGGTTTTACCATAAACGTTACATTTAATACTATCATTTCAACCACTCCTTATTTTCTAACTAATTTCACAACTGCTTCAATATTTGCTGTTTGTGGGAACATATCAACCGGCTGAACCAAATGGATTTTGTATTGTCCCCTTAACTTACTTAAATTTTTAGCAAGCGTAGACGGATTACAAGACACATAAATCAACGTCTTCGGCTTAACACTTAAAATCAAGTTAATCATTTTCGTGTCCATTCCAGAGCGTGGCGGATCCACAATCATCACATTAGGATTAAAACCATCTTTCGTCCACTTTGGAACAACCACACCAGCATCACCAACATCATAACTAACATTATCAAGCTCATTCAACAGTGCATTTTTCTTGGCATCCTCAATTGCGTCTTTATTTAGATCAACCCCTCTAACCTCTTTTGCATCTTTGGCTAGAAATTGACCAATTGTGCCAACTCCACAGTAAGCATCGATAACACATTCAGAACCAGTTAAACTTGCAGCCTTTTTCACCTCATTATAGAGTGTGAATGTTTGTTGTGAATTCAGCTGATAAAATGATTTAGCCGATAGTTTGAATTTTAAATGCCCTAAATTATCATTAATAGTTTCTTTGCCGCGAATTAATTCAGCCGTTGGTCCAAAAATATCATGATCATCGTTTGGTTTAATTGATTTAAAAACACTCTTAACCTCTGGGCATTCTTCCATTAATTCACGAGCTAGAGCGTCCATCTTTGGAAACGAGTCATTTGCAACAACAAACGTCACTTGAACCTCTTTAGTAAGCTTTGAAGCACGAACGACAAGATGTCGTATAGTTCCTTTTTTTGACTTGTGACTGTAAGGGTAAACTAAAAATTCATCTAATAAATCAACAGCAACTCCAATAACGTGATTAATATCATCATAATGAATAGGGCAATCATCAACAGGAATTAGACGTCTAGAATTTAGCTCAAATAAGCCAACCAATAACCCATCATCGTTTTGAGAAACAGGCATGCTTGCTTTATTTCTGTAAGCATAAGGGTTCTTCATCCCAATTGTTGGTCTTGTTATATCTTCTAGAAGCTTAAAAGGCATGTTAGCATAGCGTTCTAGAGTATGCATCAACATACTGCGCTTAACCATTAATTGCTCTTCATAATTCATATGTTGCAACTGACAGCCACCACACTTACCGTATAGCTTACAAGCAGGCTTAACTCTATTAGGCGATTTTTTCTTGATCCTCTTAATCGTTGCCTCAGCATATCCTTTTGCCACTTTCGTGCAAACACCAACTACCTCTTCACCAATAAGAGCGCCTGGAATAAACACAGCCTGCCTCTTGTAATAACCGATACCTTCGCCGTTAATCCCAATCCGCTTTATCGTTACTAAAAACTCATCATCTACTTGTAAGGGACTTACTATCATATTATCCAATCCTTTTTAAAATGTCTTAAGTCCATTATATCACAAAATCGCTGAAATAAACAGTTTTTATCGCACATGTCTTTCAAAAATTTTTACAATATCCTCATTATCCTCCCAAGTGACATATAACAAAAATACCCCCTGCCTTACGGATTTATTATGATCAACTAAATATCTCTTAAAAATGCCATGATTTTTAAAATCTGCCCACTGATCGCTTTGAACCTTTTTAAAAGCATCCATCAGCTCGACACTCGCATCAATATCAACAGCCTCCAAAATAATAATAGTTTTTGGATCTTCAACAGTCACGACAGGTCTAACTACAAAACCATTCACAACCAACTGCTCATCAAAGTGATCTATAACGCTCAAGGGTAAAATGTTATACCGAGCAATGGCAAGTTCTGAGTCTAAAAGTTGGTCATTCGCAAATGTTAATTGTGGATCAAGCATGGCAATATGTTCGAGAATTTCGTCAAGCAGTTCTTTAGAATCTTGAATTTTTTTAGGATCGGTATGTGTGTACTCGTCGATTTTACTTTTGATTTCTTCAAAGGGCATAAATGCGATTAAAAGTGCGACAACTGCTGTGGCGATGAATGGTTTTATAAATTTTTTCATATTATTTTCCTCCGATTTTAGTCTTAAGATAGTATAGACAAATTTTGCTAATTTATGCAATCTTGAGAAATTTCAAAGACGATAATCGAAAGTGGAAGCGATTTTAGCGAGGGAGAGAGATATGATTTTAAAATTTCACGCTTTTTCGACTTCAAACGAGGTTTTTTTGATTGAATTTCCCTCATTTAACTGTTATAATATCATTGTAAGTAATTTGATTCAACACTGAAACGGAGAGATAATGATGGAACAGTTTTTAAATATTCTGGTTTCGATTTTACCATTTGCAATAGCGGCGGTGGTATTAATAATTTTAATTATAACAGCGCACGTTAAGGCCCCACCGAATACTGCGTATATAATTTCAGGATTAAAAAAAGAGCCAAGAATTTTAGTTGGACGTACAGGCTTTAAAGTGCCACTTTTAGAGAGGGTTGATAGGTTAAGTTTAAAGCAAATGGTTCTTGCCCTAAATTCTGGTCATGCGACCAGCACACTCGATTATATTGATGTGCAGGTGTTTGCCACTCTTGAGATTCAAATTAATGATGATGACGAGTCGTTAAAAAAAGCAATGAAACATTTTTTAAATAATATGGAAGAGGAAACGATGAGTGAAATTCAAGATCCCCTTCAAGCAATTTTAAGAGAGCTCGTTGGATCACTGAATTTGGATTCCCTATTAAAAAATAAAGAAGCTTTTGCTCTTTCATTGCAAAAACGAGCAGCGACCAATCTGTCAAAGCTCGGTCTAGATATTATCTCATGTGTCATTAAGTCGGTTGAGGATGAAAATGGCGTCATTAAGGCGCTTGGGGTCAAAAAAACTACTGAGATACAAAAAGAGGCAACGATTATTAAGGTAGAGGCCGAAAGAGACATTGCGATAGAAACTGCTACGGCAAATAAAATTTCAAATGATGCTAAAAATGAGTCTGATTCTTTAATTTATGAAAAAGATGCTCAGACGGCACTTAAGCAAGCTGAGCTTGATAAGGAAGCGGCGATTAAAGCAATTGAGCGAGAGTTAGAAATTTCTGAAAAGCAAAATGCTTTAAAGCTGCGTCAAGCTGAGCTTAGAAGTGAGGAAAACAGTAAAGTAGCGCAAGCGGATTTATCATTTGAGGAGGCCACTTTAGAGAAACGCCGCGATTTGGATTTAAAGAAGATTCAAATTGAGATGGATAAAGAAGAGGCAGAGTTGAAATTAAAAGAAAAAACTGCTCAAATTGCTGAACTTGTATTAAATGCTGAAGTTAAACAAGTGGCTGATGCGAATTTGTATAAGGAAAAGCAGATGGCCGATGCGAGTCTTTACACGACTAAAAAAACACTTGAAGTTCAAAAAATGCAAGTAGACACTGATCATTATATTGCTTTAAAAGAAATTGAGACATCAAAGTCAAGAGCGATCACGAAAAAACAAGAGTCTGATCTCGGAGTTTATTTGAAGGAAAACGAAGTTAAGATAATGCAAAACAGGGCAGAAGCTGAGTTTTATATTACAGAAAAGAAAAATGAAATTGCTGCTAAAAAAGCGTGTGATGCAGCAATTGCTATTGAGTCAAAAGGTACATCAGAAGCTAATGTTATTAAATTACGATCTGAAGCACTGAAAAACTATAATCAAGCTGCGATCATTGACATGGTTATTGGTGTGATGCCTGAAATTGCTAAAAATTTATCTATGAACCCAAGTTTAAATCAAAACGATCCCCTTGATACAATGATGAAAATTCAAAGTGTGGTGGAGAATGCTACAGGGATTAGTTTGAAGGATTTTGATGGTACGCACGAAACTGTCTATGAAGAGGAATCAGAAGCAGAATAGGTGAGGAAAATTAAAACACGTTCATTTATTTGAGCGTGTTTTTTTTTGGTGAGAAAAATTAATTTGAAAAACGTCACATTATATATCCTGCCGTGAGCTATAAGTGTAGGGTGCAATAATTTGCAACTTATCGACCTAGATATGTCGTTAAACTATCTGTTATAAAAACATACTAGTATGAAAGCTCTGATCAAGCTTAAAGTAATTGAATGAGAGAAAAATTAAATTCTAATTGAAGTATTTAGAATTCCAAAACTCAACTGTAAAGTCATATATGGACCAACTTTCTGGAACAGAATTAGGATTCCATGAAATAACAAACGAGCGCTCATCTCCAAACTCATCAATGAAACGCAATCCAACATTTCGAGTAGTTATCTGGTCGTAATATTTCATAAGAATACTCGCAGTTCCATTATCGCTTATAGTTAAGTCACCGAGAACAGGAGTTAAAAACGGCATCATTGGTTGAAAGGATAAGTCTTGATAAAAAATTTGAAGGCTATAAAGGTTATGGTGTGTCTCAATTAGAAAAATCCAACCGCGACTTGAAAGAAAAGAGTAGGTAAGATCAGGATTAAAATTTACTACTTCGTAAGGATTGATGGCAGTAATGCTTAAAGAAATTTCATGGTGTAAAGGGAATCCTTCTGGAGGAATCCGCAAGCGTTGGTTAATTCGTAAACTAGAAGGATCAATGAATGGGTTAATTTGCTGCAATATCTCAACTGATGTCTCGTATTCTAATGCAATACTGTATAACGTATCTTCCTCAGTTATAATGTGAAACAAGCTTTCAAAATGAATGGGAACTGAGGGGTCTGTTGCAAGAATGTTGTCATAATTAACTTCTGGAACTGTTTGCTTTACTTCCAAAGTTATAGAATCTGTAACATAGTGGATGGAAGTTTCTGAAATAGCTGAAATTTCTGAATGAGTACACGCAACTAATATGAAAGATGAGCAAAGTAGTGGAATTAACCAATATTTTTTAAGCATTAAAAAATCACCTCGTAATAAAATTTAATTATATAAAACAAACACAATAAGAAGGAGAATCAAATAATGTCAAATTTAATCATTAATACAACGTCTGGCGTTGTAACATCAAACAATAATACACATTTAAATATCGTTACTCAAACAGGGGCTCTGGGCTGGGGAGAAGGTACTGAATATACTAGTCAAAATGTTAGAGATATAAATAGGCTAACAATTCATTATACAGGAAGTTCAATAGATGGTGCATTTACTACATCATTAGCAGGATTTAATGCATGGTGGAATCCAACTTGGCATCAACCAGGGTATCATTTCATTATACAAGAAAATGGGACTGTTTGGCAAACGGCAAGGGTGAATCGTCATGCTAATGGAGCAGTTTCGAATAATGCACAAAATATTCATATTGCCATTGTAGGATTGTTTTGGGATGGGGTCAGCCCTGATCGACCTACACGAAATGATGGTCCATTTATTGCGAGAGCTACCCCCTTTTCTCCGCAACAACGAACTGCACTGCAACGCTTAGTGCAAGGGTTTATTAACAATTCAAAACTTACCCTTAATTACCAGTAATAATCAAGTATGGGGGCATAGGCATCTACCTGGCCAATCTACAGCTTGTCCTGGGTACACACGTGCAAATCTACATGCTTTACTTGCTCCACCGATTAATGCCCCAACAATCGAAGTACCCCCAATCAGCATAACCAGAACCGTAGGAGAAACAGCAACATTCACAGTAACAGCCTCAGGAAATCCAAGAAGTTACCAGTGGCAATGGTTAAATCCTAATGGAGGATGGCAAAATGTAATTGCAGTGGACGGAGCATCTGGTATGAACACACGAACATTAACCCAAACAAATGTTCAAGAACGAATGGATGGTTGGACATATCGAGTAGTAGTATCAAATGCATCTGGAGCAGTAACAGCAAGCTCTGTTAGATTAACAGTGAGACCAAACGCATCACGAGTCTTTAGAGTTACAAGAGGAAATACATTCGTTGGAACCACACCGAATGGAGGCCAGATTGCAACGATAGGAATTGGTGGAACATTCACACGGAGTGCAGAAGCAGCAGTAATATTAGGAGGTTGGACGTGGCTACGTGGAAGGCTAACAGGTACAACGGTTAATCCAAATACATTAGTTTGGATTTCAGCTTCACAACTAGAACGTCAAGCAGCGGGAGTAGAGTGTGTAATAACAGACCCACAAAACTTCGGATTTATAAGCTTGAGAAACTCACCGACAGGAGCAAATGCTGGTACACTTACAACTAGAACTGCAAGATTTCGTCCAACAGGCGATCCAGCAGTAAATGCAAGTGGATTCACGTGGCGACTAGGAACTATTACGAATGCACCTGCGCAGTTTAACGGAACAACGATGTGGATAGCTACAACACAACTTCCATTTAATTCACCTTGCAGGTGATGAAAATTTTGAAAGATTAACCCCTTATCTTAGGGGTTTTTCTAATGGAATCACCTTGCCAAAAAAGGACAAAATCAATTGTCCTTCTCACTAATCATAATTTTTAGCCTTAAACGCCTTCTCAATTTCTCGTTTAGCATCACGTTCTTTTAAATCATGGCGCTTATCATAATTCTTCTTACCCTTACATACACCAAGAAGCAGTTTCGCGTATCCGGCTTTTAAATAAATCTTTAAAGGAATCAGCGCATAGCCTGCCTGCTGTGAAGCACCAAGTAATTTGGCGATTTCTTTTTTGTGAAGTAGCAATTTTCTTGATCTATCTGGTGTATGATTAAACCTATTTCCACCTTTAAACTCGGCAATATTCATATTGTGAATCCATGCTTCGTTATTTTTGATTTGAACATACGCATCTACAATTTGAACGGTATGAGCACGGACAGATTTAATCTCAGTTCCTGTTAAAACAAGACCTGCTTCATAAGTTTCTTCAACAAAATACTCGTGCCTGGCTTTTTTATTTTGAGCGACTAAATGCTCATCAGCTTTATTATGGGCCACAAGAATCACCAACTTTTCTTATTTTTGCTTTTATTTTTACCCTTAGAACCGTTGTTGTTACGCCTATTTTTATTTTTATAACTTGGCTTATCTGCATCATGGCCTCGGCGGAAATCACCACGACCACCCTGAGTCTTTTTTGCACCTCTTGGCTTAACAGCAATAGTAAAATCAACAGTTCCTTCTATTTTACTAGCTGCCTTTACTTTGATTTTTATATTATCACCCATACGATAAACATGTTTACGATGACGGCCAATGATGGTCATAGTATCTTCATTAAATACATAAAAATCATCTTTCATATCTGTCATACGGACTAAACCTTCTACAGTATTAGGCAGTTCGACATACATTCCCCATTTTGTAATTGATGAGATAACACCGTCAAAAATAGCACCAATATGTAGCGTCATATGTTCTGCCTTTTTCATATCCATAACATCGCGTTCACAGTCGATTGCTCCGCGTTCTTTTGTAGATGTCTGCTCAGCAATTTGAGGCATTATTGTATTAAAATGATTAATAATCTCAGCATTATCTTTTTGGTTATCAAAAAGGTATGTTCTAATCAAACGGTGAACGATTAAATCGGGGTATCTACGAATCGGAGATGTAAAATGGGTATAGAATGTTGCGGCAAGACCGAAGTGTCCTAAATTACTTTCAGCGTAGCGTGCTTTTTCCATGGCGCGAAGCATCATTTTGTTGATCATTGGGGCTTCTTTTTTTCCATCGACAACTTCGAGTAGTTTTTGGAGTGCTTTTGGATGAACGTCTTCTTTGCCGCCTTTGATTGTGTAGCCAAACATGCGCGTCATTTTGTACAGGCGTTGTATTTTTTCGCTGCTTGGTTGTTCGTGAACGCGGTAAATAAATGGGAGTTTTAATTTTTCGAAGTGTTCGGCGACTGTTTCGTTTGCAGCTAGCATAAATTCTTCGATTATCTCTTCTGAGAAGCCACGATCGCGGTAAATTATATCAATCGGAAATCCTGTTTCATCGACTTTAATTTTTGCCTCTTTTACATCAAATTCAATTGATCCGCGCGTATGGCGTTTGCGCTTGAGGATTGTTGCAAGCTCGGCCATTTCATCGAAGTGATGGACGACATCGCTATATGCTTTGCGAACGGCTTCATCACCATCAAGAATTGCTGTTACATCATCATAAGTCATGCGATGAGTTGTATTTATTACACCTGGGAAAATTTCATGGTTAACTAAATGTCCTAAATGATCAAATTCCATACGGCAAGTTATCGTTAATCTGTCGACATTTGGATTTAGCGAGCAAATACCGTTTGATAATTTTTTTGGAATCATTGGTATTACTCGATCAGTTAAATAAACACTAGTCCCTCTGGCAAAGGCATCGTTATCAAGTGATGAGCCTTCTTTTATGTAGTGAGTAACGTCGGCAATTGAAACAGATAATTCAAAATTTCCGTTTTGTAGTTTTTTCACACTAACGGCATCATCTAAATCTTTTGCATCTGCGCCATCGATGGTAAAAATTATCTCCTGACGCAAGTCTCTTCGCCCGATTAAATCAGAATCTTCAACAACATCCGGAATTTTGGCAGCCTCAGCAATGGTATCTTGTGCAAAATCAGTATGAATATCATGCTTTAAGCACATAGATAAAATATCAACACCCGGTAAGTCTTTATTACCTAAAACCTCAGTAACAATAGCGCTAACGACACCTGAATCAACATACTCCTTAATAGTAACTTTAACCTTATCATCGATTTGTGCACCTAAACTGTCCTCTTTATCCACTTTTATAACGAGATTTAATCTAACATCATCTGCAATTACTCGCGCCCCACGACTTGCTAATACATATGTTCCGACAATATCAGTGATCCCGCGCTCTACGACTGTTAAAACACGCCCCTTTAAACGCCCACTTTCCTCTACGGATAAAATTTTCACCTTAACAACGTCTTTGTGAAGCGCTTGCTTCATATTAAAGGCTTCGACAAAAATGTCCTCTTCTAAATCTTGTACATTTACAAAGCCAAACCCTTTGGCATTTACTGTGATACGACCCTCGAACGTTTGATTTACTAAATTTTTCATAATATCCCTCCTTGCTCTTTTTAATTTTCTTTCTGATATTACTTTTTTCAAATGTTTGCCAGCATTAAATTTTTTGCATTAATTAATAGTATGCCAATTTTTGACCTTTTTAGACAAAAAAAGAGCCATGATGGGCTCTTTAAAAAAACAAAAATCGTTTATCCAACACCAAATAACACTAAAGTAGCAAGCACAATAAATGCCACCGCAAAACAGTAAGTAATTCTAACGATGTAAACTTCAACACCACGTTCTTTTTGGTTTTTGAATAATTCGCTGTTTGTTCCTGTTAATGCGCTACCTAAGTCGTCTTTTGAATTTTGCATAGCCACTAAAATAATTAATCCAACTGCTGCAATAGCTAATAATATATCAATAATTCCAATTTGAAATAACATATAAATTTCTCTCCTAATTACAAAAAGATCTGAACACAGTACTCACCATTATACCACAAATCGGCTCGACATGCAAGGAAAATTTGCGTTTTTCCTCATAGAATTTTCTCTTCTTGGATTTTGTACGTTTTCATAACCGAAAGAGGAAGGTTTTTTTTATTTTTTTGCGTATTTTATATATAGGGGCATTTTTTTAACTAAAAATTTAAACAAGCAAAGGATGATGAATTAATGGAAAAATTATCGTTACTAGATTTACCAGCCGCAGAAAGGCCACGCGAAAGATTGATGGTTCATGGTGCAGATGCGGTGAGTAATGCTGAACTGTTGGCAATTGTTTTTAGAACGGGAAGTAAAACGCAGTCTGTTGTTAATTTAGCGAAAACTGTTTTAAAGCAGACTAATGGAATTAAGCATTTGGACGAGATAACGTTTAATGAGCTAGTGAAAATTCCAGGAATAGGGCCAAGTAAGGCAGTGCAGCTTTTGGCGAGTATTGAGCTTGGGAAACGGGTATCGCAGTCTATTATTACAAGTAAGTTAACGGCTGCGACTGTGATGAGCCCGAAGGCGTGTTTTGAGCTGTTGCATCATGAAATGCGCTATTTGAAACAGGAGCATTTTGTTGTGCTATCGCTGGATGTTAAGAATAGGCTGATTGCAAAGGATACTGTTTTTATAGGTGCGCTTGATGCGACACTTGTTCATCCGCGGGAAGTATTTAGAACAGCAGTGAAGCGAATGGCTGCTTCAATCATTTGTGTTCATAATCATCCGAGTGGAGATGCGACCCCTTCAGAGGCAGATAAATATATGACGAAACAACTTATGGAGGCGAGTTTAATGATGGATATTCCGCTAATTGATCATATTATTATCGGTGGAAATGATTACACGAGCTTGAAAGCGTATGGCCATATGTAAAAATAGGCGATTTTGCTCAAATGCCTGTTGTAGAAAGTTCTGTTATAGTGTAAAATAGGAAACTAAGAAATAAATTAATGGTAGGAGTGAAAATAATGATACGATTTGAAAATGATTATACGCGTGGAGCTCATCCAAGAATACTTACAAGATTAGTAGAAACAAATGAGGAACAAACACCAGGTTACGGCGTGGACTCATATTGTGAAAAAGCAGCGAATTTAATTAAGGAAAAATGCTCACGACCTGATGCAGATGTTCATTTTCTCGTCGGTGGAACGCAAACGAACCTTACTATTATTACATCAATTTTAAGACCACATGAAGCAGTAATTGCACCAGCAACAGGACATATTGTCGTTGCTGAAACAGGGGCAATTGAGGCAACTGGTCACAAAATTATTACAATCCCGACTGCAACTGGAAAAATTACGGCTGATGAAATTCGCACGGTTTTAGATGTGCCTGATAATGTGCATTCTCCAAGACCAGGGATGATCTTTTTATCTCAAACAACTGAGGTTGGTGGAATTTATTCAAAAGCTGAGCTACAAGCTATAAAAGCAGTGGCAAATGAATTTAACGTTCCATTATTTATTGATGGAGCAAGACTTGGATATGCACTTGCTGCGCCAACTAACGATGTTACACTTGCTGACATGGCTCAAATTTGTGATATCTTTTATATCGGAGGAACAAAAGTAGGAGCATTATTTGGTGAAGCAGTAGTAATCGTTAATGAGAAGTTGAAAAAAGATTTCCGATATATTATGAAACAACGTGGGGGTCTCCTTGCCAAGGGTCGACTATTAGGTGTTCAGTTCGAGGAATTTTTCAAGGATGGACTTTATGAGGAGATCGCAGCAAACGGCGTTAACATGGCTAAAAAAATTAGTGATGCCTTAGCTACTGCTAACATTTCGCTTGCATATCCCGCCCAAACAAATCAGTTATTTGTTGATTTTTCTCTTGAGCAATTTAATAAGTTAAGTGAAAAATATTCTTTTACGCCGTGGGCAAAAACTGAAGACCGAGTTGTGGCGCGAGTTGTGGCAGATTGGTCGACAAAGATTGATGACGTCGATGCGCTAGTTGCTGATATTTTGAGTTTATAAAACATTTGGGGGAAAGGGAGTTTCATTATGAATTTTAGTGTATTTACTTTTGAATCTGATCAAAATCAAAAGATAAAGGATAAGCTTATTGCTGAGCTTACTCATCGGGGATTTGTGCACAGCGTGTTTGATCCTGAACTTGTTTTTACGATTGGTGGCGATGGAACTGTTTTGCGTGCAATGCATTATTATATAGATTCGCTTTTAATTGATCAAGTGAAATTAATTGGGATTCACACAGGACATTTGGGATATTATACCGATTGGCTTCCAGAGGAAATTGATGATTTAATTGATTTTGTTACAAAAAATTCTTTAGAAGTTGTAGGCTATCCGCTGCTTGAAGCTCGTCTTTGCGCAGGTTGTCGGACGAGATACCGCTATGCGCTTAACGAATTTACGATTTTAAACGCAAAAAGGACGCAACATCTTGATATTAAAATTGATGACATGTATTTAGAATCATTTCGTGGAACAGGAATTTGTGTAAGTACGCCAACGGGGAGCACCGCCTACAATAAAGCACTCGGTGGGGCACTGCTATATCCTAGCATACCTGCATTTCAACTGACCGAAATCGCCTCAATTAACTCTAACGCATACCGCACAATCGGCTCGCCATTAATCATTCCCAAAGAGCAAAACCTCGCCTTGACATCAGAAGACTGGGAAGGCATGACATTAACACAAGATCACCTTGAACTAGATATTTCATCATTAACATCAATACATATTAAATTATCTGGCAAAATGGTTTACTTCATCAAACGCGATCGTGGATTATTCTGGAATCGCGTAAAGGATCACTTTCTCTAACTGAAAAAGTAAAAATTAAGCTCCTTGTTATTGTAGGGCTTAATTTTTTTTGAAATTTTTTAGCTAAATGTCCGCCTCCTCGGTGCAGAGTTCATGTTTGAGGATAAAAAACGGGTATAAGGAGCTGTCAGTTTTTGGAAAATGAGTAGTCTTGATAAAGATTTTCGAGCAATAAGGGCATTTTACTCATTTTTAGTTAAACTTGGTATTTGATTTTATAAGTTCAATTTCTTCTTCATCAAGACCAGACATGATCATGATGAAATCTAAAGGCACATTGTTGATAAAGCCATTTTTAACCATGTCTATGGCTTTATCAAGTTTGGTCCTGCTCAAAACCATGGTCTTGATTTCTTCTGCTAAATCCTGAAATTCTTTTGCAAAGTCATTGTCTGTTATTTTCTTCGATGATTTGCAGGAATGCTTTTACATCATCACTTACGATGCCTTCGTAGCCTTTCGTGTTATTTAAATTGAGGCGAAAATACCCCTCATATATTAAATACGCAAAAAAATTTAAAAACCTTCTTTTTGGGCGAAATTTGTTCGAAGAAAACGCCGATCATTTTCAAGTTTGATAGATTGTCGAGCATTTGCTCCAAATTGCCGCTATTTGCTCGTAATTATATTATATCACATTTTTTCTGAATTTAAAAGGTGCTTAAAAGGCTTTTTGATTGAAATGCGCTAAGAAAAAAGTACTTTATCAAGCATCTTCTTAAAGCAAATCCCGTGGTGCTCAGAATATGGAATTTAGTGGTGAAAGTTAAAATCTAGTACCCCAACCCGTAATTTCCTAACCTATAGCTGATAAAATTTTGAAAACTCTGCGTCAACGCACCTGCCGTACCCTACTGGTACGCTGCCCGAGTTTGACAGTTGAAAAATCAAAAAAACACGCACAAGTCCTGATAATACGAGGTTTGAGCGTGTTTTTGTATGGAAGTGAACTAGGTCACA
>JGI24703J35330_11748353_pt1 | contig 14466 bp, 13 predicted proteins | sample TergutNt197P1_FD_35330 | JGI IMG/M metagenome (IMG submission 35330) | reverse complement strand
AGGCGTTCGACTTTATCCATTAGATAATCAAATGTAGTCAGATATTCGGATAGAGTTTCTTGTAAAACACCGCCAAGATTGAGAGAGCGAAGCCAAGCAATGTGTTTTGCAGTCCAGTTATTAACAGTACCATCATACCTATATCCATGTCTTAATACCAAGGCTAAAATCTGCTGCTTTGTTGATTTAAGCAGTTGCTTTTTAGCATTTCTCATGCGGATATACTCTTTGATTTCTTCATCTTCTGCCGTTGGTATGTGAACTTTGCTAAAAGTCCTAAACGCTAGGCATTTTGCAATATTTTCGGCATCTCTTTTGTCAGTTTTGATGCGGGTGTTAGATGTTGTAGACATTGTACTGGGTGCTAATATTACACAATCTATCCCAGCCCTGTTTAATTGGTGATACAGGGTATAGCCCAAGCATCCTGCTTCGTATCCACATTTGAATGTTAATTCTTCATCAGGATTTTCCTTCTTGTAGATTTTAGTGATTCTTTCAACGTATTTAAGAATCAGCTTGTAGTCGGATGTTATTGTTTGGTGGTAAAAAGTTTCATCTTCTTCTGGGGTAAAGCAACATAAAGTGTAACTTTCCTTATGGACATCCATACCAACATATATTATTCTTTTCATTGTGGCCTCCTTTTGTTTGCGGTAATTCCTGTATCTTACAGGTAAATCCACGGTCTTGCAAAACGGAGGTCACTACATATTATCTTATTACCCAGTGCAAAATCAGCTTGCTCAAATTTTTTTCCACCTTTCATAAAAATCAGCACTCGTCATTGACAAGTTAACTTGTCGCACAGTATACTTGTCAAAACAACAATATAAGTTGGGAGGAGTTTTGCAATGAGTAATTTAACGGAAATCCAAACAATCAATCGCAAGGAAGAAATTCTGGAAAAAAGTAGGCAGGCGCGTAAAGATGAAGGTGCCGAATACGCAGAATACAGAGGACATAAATGGGCTGCAAACGCTTCATTTATTATATCAGGCGTACCTATACTAATCTACTCTATCCTTTTTGGACAATTGCTTGTACTTTTGGGACTGGTCGGATTTATAGAAGCATACTACGCCTGTTTACATGGTATGGCTTACAAGCTTTCAAAAGAAAATAAGCATTTATTTATTTCTGTAATATGTGCTGTGCTTTTTATCGTTTGTGCATTTATGTTCGCGAGAGTTGCAATGGGCTTGACCGCAATACCGGGACTAGGGGGAGCCTAAAACAACATGAAAAATGAAATCGTATTAAAAAACAAGCTGAAAGCAGCAAGGGCAGAAAAAAATTTATCACAAGTGGCCTTAGCCGAATTGGTTGGAGTATCGCGAAATACAATCAGCTCAATAGAAACAGGTCAGTTTTGTCCCACTGCCAAGTTGGCACTTGTTCTCTGCATTGCACTAGACAAGAAGTTTGAGGATTTATTCTTTTTTGAGTGAAAATTCGATTTAATTTAAAGAAAACAACCGATGGGAAGTTCCACCGGTTGTTTTTTAAGTTATTGCGCAGGTGCAGGCACTACAGGAGCAGGAGCTACTTCCGGTTGGACAGGCTCTGCTTTTTTGTTAAAGAAAACAGGTGCTGTAGCATCGTTTACAAGGCCAATATTATTTAAGTCTTTACGGTTGTTGCTAACGTTGTTAGCCCTGTTAACATTTGAATGGTTTGCGCGACGTGCGGCACGATTCATTCCGCTTCTTGGGATGCCACGCTCTGTATGATTCATTTCGTAGCGGTAGTCTCCGCCTATCCTGGCGTGGGGACGCGCAAATGTGTTAGCGCGGTTTGGTGTGCGAGTATAGCGGTTTACAATACCGTCTGTCACATCTCGCGCTGTTGTACCGATGTTGCGTGTTGCGCGGTTTAGTCCACGTGTTGTACGTCCAAAAAGTCCGCGTGTTGTTCCTCGACCGTTATAAGAGTCAGGACGATGGTTTACTGCATCGGCAACTCGTTGGCCATTTCTGTTGCCTTGGTTGCGGTCCACGGTGTTGCTGGAGCAACCTGTTCCTGACACAGCGAGCATACCCGCAACTAAGCCTAATGTGATTATACGTTTAAAATTCATAATTTATCTCCCCTATTTAAAAAATCGCAGTCTCGTTTTGAGCTTGCGATTATATTTTGGGCAGAAATAATTTTTAAATACTGACAAATATTTTACATGGAATTAAAAACTTGTCCATCAACCTGAGATGCATGAATCTCTACAAATTCGCAAAAACGAGAAACTATAGAATCGACAATCGGAATCTCTCCCGCATAATGAGTGATGTCCAAAAACGCAATATTTTGCTCTATTGATTCCTGCACTACATGATAGCGCAAATCGCCTGTGATATAGACATCACAATTTTTTGAAATAGCGCAGTCTATATATTTAGTGCCATCGCCGCCGCATATGGCAATCTTTTTTATGGACTTTTCGGGGTCGCCCGCTATACGAACAGACTCCAGACCCAAAGCAGTCTTTACACGACTTGCCAGATACGAGAGAGTGATTTCGTCGGCAAGCTCTCCCACACGACCGAGATTACTTTCTTCATCTAATGCAGTTGCGTTTGACAAGCCAATTTTTTCAGCAAGGCAGTCATTTATTCCGCCTTCAGCCTTGTCGAGATTTGTATGGGCGCAAAAACACCCGATTCCGTTTTTTATTAAAGAAATAATCTTGCGACCCGTGAGGTTGGCTGTAGTTATATTCTTGACAGGGCTGTACACAATAGGATGATGAGTGATAAGAAAGTCATATCCTCCCATCACTGCTTCCTTTATTACATCCTCTGTAGCGTCAAGCGCGACCAGGATTTTATGCACAGGCTGTGCCGCGTCACCGAGCAAAAGTCCGACATTATCCCATGCCTCGGCGGTGTTTTCCGGAGCCCATTCGTTAAATTTTTCTATTACCCACTGTGCTGTCACCATGCTTATTCATTCCCTCTTCCAGCCATTTTAATCGCTTATGGTCTTTGGAATCAATTGCCGCGGAGTGTATGTACCCCATTATTTTCCTGTGTTTTTCACGCAAATATGGCAAAAAATGCGGGTCAGACATCCTACCGTGATAATACTCCGCATCCGTATATAACGAAATTTTTTCTGCATTTTGTGCAACAATAATTTCATAAAAACGGCCACGCTCGAATGCTAATTTTTCTTCTAATATGTTGTACATATTTTCATGAAGAAATCTGCGTAATTCTTCCAAATCATGTTGGGGTTGTAAGACCAATCTCGCAGATGTGGATTTTACTGCAAGTATTTCAATGATTTTCATGCCGCCCATACCGGAAATCACAATACAGTCAACAACATCATCGTTTAGAGGCAAAAGCCCATCACCCAACCGCGTTTCAATAAAGTCAGAAAAACCTGCCTCGGCGATATTTTTTTTTGCCATTTCCAACGGGCCTTCGTTTATGTCGCAGGCGATGGCTGTTTTACAAATGCCTTCGCGCATAGCGGAAATAGGCAAATATGCATGGTCAGTGCCTATGTCGGCAAGCACTTTGCACCGACCGACACAGTTAAGTAAGGTGGACAATCGCATCAGTCGAGATAATCTTTGAGCTTTTTGCTACGGCTGGGGTGGCGCAATTTACGAAGAGCCTTTGCCTCGATTTGCCTAATCCTTTCGCGTGTTACATTAAACTCCTTGCCCACTTCTTCTAATGTGCGTGCGCGCCCATCATCCAAGCCAAAACGCAAACGCAACACCTTTTCTTCGCGGTCAGTGAGCGTATCAAGCACATCAATCAGCTGCTCTTTAAGCAAAGTAAAAGCCGCGGCTTCGGCAGGTGCGGGTATATCATCATCAGGAATAAAATCACCCAAATGACTATCCTCTTCTTCGCCAATCGGCGTTTCTAACGAAACAGGCTCCTGCCCAATTTTTAAGATTTCTCTTACTTTTTCCACGGGCATTTGCATTTCCTTTGCAAGCTCGTCTGGCGAAGGGTCACGCCCAAGCTCCTGCAAAAGTTGTCGAGATACCCTTATTAGCTTATTGATGGTCTCTACCATATGCACAGGTATGCGTATCGTCCGAGCTTGGTCTGCAATAGCTCTCGTAATAGCCTGCCGTATCCACCACGTCGCATATGTGCTGAATTTATACCCTTTTGTGTAATCAAATTTTTCTACAGCCTTGATAAGCCCTAGATTGCCCTCTTGGATAAGGTCTAAAAACAGCATTCCGCGACCCACGTATCTCTTTGCAATAGAAACAACCAGACGCAAGTTAGCCTCTGCAAGACGTTGCTTTGCTTCTTCGTCGCCCTCCTCCATACGCTTGGCAAGTTGCACTTCTTCGTCACCTGTGAGGAGAGGCACCTTGCCGATTTCTTTCAAATACATGCGTACATGGTCGTCAATGTTAATCGCACTCTCGACAGCGGCCAAGTCGATTTCTTTTTCTTTCTCTGTGTCCGCTCCCAAACCGGAGTTTAGTTCAATCCCCTGAGACTCCAGCCACTCAAACACCTTTTCTACCTGGTCGGGGTCAAGGTCAACGTCCCCAAGGAACTCCATAATTTCCTTGTGTTCCAAAGTACCCTTGTTTTTTTTGCCGATTACCACAAGCTCTTGCAAGCGATTCATCAACAAAGGGTCATCAAATGATTTCAAAAAAAACATCCTCTCGCTATCACGAGCATACATCACTCGCGTATCTTATTCTATCCATCTGCCAATGTAATATTCAGAGTATTTGTATTTTTTTTCTGCAAAAGCAGCGTATTTACAGCGTTTGCGTCATCTTTTTCTATTTCTATACGATTGTTTAGCCATGTTAGCTTTATTTTTTTCGCCATGTCACTTAATGCCTTTTCTACATCAGATTGCGAAGTATACTCCTTTATTTCTGCAAAAATCTCTGCTACAACTTGCTGCTCGTCATCGCTTTCGAAGAGGTCAATGATGTCAGAGGGCGATTTTACTGTGCTTGTAAAAGCAATTTCTAGTAATTTTGCAAAAATATCTTCACCCATCTCCTGAGCTGTGAGCTGTTGACTTTTTTGCAATGCCGCTGCCGCACTCGGATAGAGAAACACTAGGTTAAGCAATGCCTTTTTTGCATTTTTAAGGCCAATATCTTCGCCCGCTTTTTTTGCGATTACCGTGCGTGGATTCAGATAATATTCGCTGTTTTTGCGGAGTATACCCATGATTTTCTCTATTTCCATGTTGATGGCCGACGGAGAAATATCTGTTTCATTTGCGACTAAGTTTACATATGCGTCCTTTTCTATTTCGCTGGGTATGGATGCCAATATTTTTGCGGATTCTTGGGTAAAACCTACCCTGCCTTCCGTGGTTTGCATATTATAATTTTTTCTCACTTGCTCTATTTGAAAGGTGATGTGCGTCTTGGACTCCGAAAGGATGCTTGCAAATTTCCCCGCACCAAAGCGTGATAAATATTCGTCAGGGTCTTTTGCATCCTCAAGCGACAAGATTTTTACTCTCAACCCTTCCTTAATAAGCACAGGTATCGCCCTCTGTACGGCGCGGAGTCCTGCCTCATCGCTGTCCAACAGCAAAATCACGGTGGACGCGCCTGTATTTTTGATTAGTCGGGCATGGGTGTTTTTTAGGGCTGTACCCAACACGCCCACTGTGTTTGTAAAGCCATGAAGGTGCATGGTTATTACATCCATGTATCCTTCTACGATTATGATTTCTGTAGCGCGTGTTTTTTTTGCATGATTTAGGCCGTAGAGGCATTCACTCTTGTGGAAGAGGGCGGTCTCGGGCGAGTTTAAGTATTTTGCACTTTCATCACTTTGTTCCAAAATCCTGCCGCCAAAACCGATTACCCTACCTCGGTGGTCTATTATGGGGAACATAAGGCGGTTTCGGAAACGGTCATAGTAGTGGTCGTTTCTCTTAGGGTTTTGCTTCACGAGTCCCGCTTTTTCAAACTCCTGCGGGGTGACATCGGGGAATTTTTTCATGAGGCCGTCCCATGCATCAGGGGCAAGGCCAAGACCAAAGCGGCGGGTTATTTCTGTGGATATACCTCTATCATCTAAGTATGTGCGTGCGGCTTTGCCCGCTTCTTCATATAAACAGTCGTAATAGAATCGCGCCGCCCGCTTGTTTAGCTCTGCTGTTTTTTCACGTTCGGCGGCCTTTATTTTCGACTGGGTGCTTGTCCCCTTTTGCGGCAGATTAAAATGCACGCGGTCTGCCAATAATTTTAATGCGTCGGGGAAGTCCATATTCTCTATGCGTTTTATAAAGCTAATGACATTTCCGCCTGCTCCACAGCCAAAACAGTAAAAAATCTGCTTTTCGCGATTCGCGCTAAACGACGGTGTTTTTTCGTTGTGAAAAGGGCAAACGCCAAAATAGTTCCCTGAGCGCGGGGTGAGGCGCACATATCCGGAGACCACATCCACTATGTCGTTCAACGCCTTTACCTCGGAAATGACATCTTGTCCGTAGAGCACTCTTCTTCACCTCTGCAATATTATAATTCGACAACGAAAAGTAAAATCCTTTAAATGTTAAATGAATTAACTGGACTTTTTTTTAAAAATAGTGTAAGACTTGATTGAGGTGACTTTTTAAATGGTCAACCAACAAAAAATAATCACGATGACAAAGCTCGCGCTGTACGACAAACATGAAGGTACACATGACCGCGAGGCCAACGATTATTTCAGGCATGACTATATATATAGGAAGAATCTGGCTACGCGGATTTCTGTGGGAATCGGTGGCGTTTTGATACTCGCGCTATACTGGCTGCGAGTTGTTTTTGTTGATGGTATTGATATTTTTGAGATAGATATACAGTATCACGCTACGGACTCCATCTTGTTTATCATCGCCTTGGTTGCATTTTATTCTGTCATCGGCACTGTGCAGGGTACAAGGGAGTATTATCTTGTACAAAAGCGTCTTAACAGGTATCAAAACATGCTCCGCTTTTTAGAAGAGGGCGATGTGCGTGTGCGCAAACCGCAAGCCGCCCCGGAAGAAAAACCCGACGAACACGAACATGAGCGCGAACGCCGCCGCGCCGCCGCCGCTCGTAACCGTGAGCGTGAACGTGAACGTGAGCGTGTAAAAAAAGAGAATAATGACCCGCTGGCAAATGTATCTGCTCGTGCATTGTCGTCCGGGTCACGTCCGCGTACACCACTCACACCGAGGCCGTCACAGCGTCCTTCACAACGCTCGCCGCTTGTGCGGCTTTCTGACAGCCCAAAAGACTCACCGCTTGTACGAAAAGAGGATTTATAAAAAATGGAACAGTTATTGGTTGCCCGAGAGGTAATAGTAAAGTTTTTCAAACGATATGAAGTTTTTATCATGCCTATATTAAAATTTTTGATGGGTTTTTATGTATTTAGCATAATCACTTCCATCGGAGGAATGAATGCGGGGCTTGCTCCTTTTGCCGATTCTTTTTCTCCCGGGCTTTTAAACCTTTTGTTTGCGATTTTGTTTACCATCATGCCCATGAACATGAGCTGGATTGTGATTATCTTGACTACGACATTGCAATTCTCCGGGAGTTTGGAGGTTGCGGTTGCCGTATTTGTTTTCCTTATGCTTGTATTCCTTTTTTACGCACGCATGGCTCCTAAGGAGTCTATCTTGATTTTGTTTACGATTATTGCATTTAGATTTAATGTACCTTATCTTGTGCCTATTTTGGCAGGGATTTATTTCCCTGTGACGGCGATTATACCTGTGACTGTCGGAGTGTTTGTACATGCTAATATCGCGGGGCTTTTGCGGATTTCTCTGCCCGCCACAGCAAATGTCGCGGCAAATTCAAGTGACCGCGACCTCTCCGAAATTTTGGGAGAGCTGCCAAGCGCGTTTTCTGACATATACTCTACGCTCATGGGTGGTATCGCACCTTTTAATACTTGGATTTTTACTGCAATTATTTTTAGCATGGTCATTGTGCTTGTCTACTTTGTGAGCCGACAAGCCATTGACTTTGCCAAAGAAATCGCTATCGGCCTCGGATGCGTTATGATGATTTTTGGGTTTATTGTTTCTGTGCTTTTTTCCGACGGGACGATTAATATCGGGTTGATGATTTTGGGCACGGTGATTTGCGGATGTATTGCTCTGCTCGTTAGATTTTTGGATGGCATCTTGGATTATCAACGTGCAGAGTCTGTACAGTTTGAGGATGATAATAACTATTATCATGTGAGGATTGTGCCAAAGGTAATCATGACAAAGGCGCAACGGTCAGTAAAGAGGATTAGACCGGAAACGGCATCGACTGAGCCGGAGGATGAAGATGAGTCGTAAGGGTTGTTTGGATTGTTTGAGTCGTTAAGCAGTTGGTTTGTTGAGACTTTTAATCTGCGTGCGCTAATCTGGCCTGATTTTGGCTTTGCGCAGGTAGTTGATATTTTAATTGTTACGGTTTTGTTGTATTTGATTACTCGGTGGATACGGCGCACACAGGCATGGGTTTTGTTACGCGGGCTTTTGATTGTGCTTGTCATTGCTGTGTTGGCAAGCGTCTTTGAGCTTATTGCAGTGCAGTGGATTTTGGACAACGCTATCAGCATGGGGCTTGTGGTCGTTGTTATCTTATTTCAGCCGGAACTGCGAAAGGCTCTGGAACAACTCGGACGTGGCAAATACCTGCTTCATCTGACAGAAGAATCAGAAAAACAAGTGCATATCTCGGCACATACAGTGGACGAAATCATAAAAGCAACACGAGTACTTTCCAAAAATTTTACGGGCGCGCTTATCGTAGTAGAAAACGAAGTGGATATAGCCGAGCATGAGCGTCGAGGGATTCCGCTGGACGCTCAGGTGAGTGTGCAGTTGCTTTTAAACATTTTTGAAAAAAATGCTCCACTACATGATGGAGCTGTGATTATCCGCAACAACCGTGTCAGTTCGGCTTCTTGCATCTTACCGCTTTCGGAAGAATCGCTGGACAGCTCGCTGGGAACACGACATAGAGCGGCTGTGGGGATTTCTGAAGCATCTGATGCAAGGGTTGTGGTGGTTAGCGAAGAAACAGGCACCATCTCTTTGGTGGTCGATGGCAAAATCACGGCGGGGATTGCGGAAGCTTCGCTTAGGGATTTATTGATTTGGGGCATACCCGCCAAGTCAAGATTTTCGATTTTCAAGAACAGGAGGAAAAAGAATGGAAGTGATTAGAAGACTTTTTTCTGCCCTGTTTTCGGATTTCCATTGGAAATTACTTTCTCTTGTGGTGGCAGGCGCGATTTGGTTTGTTGGCATGAATATGAACAACCCATTTTTGAATCAAACCGTTTCGCCGCGTTTACAGCTCGACAGTATCGGCATAATGGCACGAGAAGGTATAATCGTACTAAACGAAGAAGCACTTCGCGACATAAATGTCCCTGTGCTTATGCGCGCCTTGCGCAGTGATATGAACAAACTGACTGCGGCTATGGCAGATGCAGACCTGCTCGCTGATTTTATTACCGTGGGCGTTGATTTTAGGGCCATAGACTCCGAGGCTGTGGCAGCGGCAGACGGTGTTTCTTCACAATACCTACGCATCGCTGCAAATATGCAGTCCGGATTTGAACAAATCTCTATCACCCCTGCCTATGTCGAGGTGTTGTTGGATATTGCAGTGCGTGATGTTTTTTCTGTAGATATTATAAGGCATGGCGATGTGCCGCCCGGTTTCGAATTGCAGGACATAAGACTAAGCAACTCGCATGTCACAATACGAGGGCCGCGGTCAGAAATCGCAAGAATCGACCAAGTACAGGCGCATGTGGATATCACAGGCGTGTTTGATGATGCAGAATTTTTTAATGTACCATTTAGGGTGATGGACAGCTATGGACATGAGATGACGGACTATGTCACTCTTAATGTTTCGGAGACGACGGCATTTATGCGAGTATGGCAAATCCGTACCGTACCAATTGTCACCGTTGGAGTAGGCTCTGCGGCGACGGGGTTTGCGGCAGCAGGAATAAGCAGTGGATTATCTTCTCTGGATGTGGTAGGCACGGATGAGGCATTGGCACAATTGCAAAATATACGTGTTGAGATAGACTTGTCAGGTGCGTCCGCAAATATTGCACAGACGGTAGACATTAATGATTGGTTGCCTGAAGGCGTATATCTGCGCTATGGAGAGCCTTATAATATGGGTGTAGTCGCAAGAATAGAGCCCATACAGGAACGCACACTCACCATACCTCACGAAAATCTACGTAGCCGAGGCATTGCTGTTTTGTACCAACTCGTATATGAAAACGAAGTAATACGCATCACCGCAAGCGGCCCTCTTTCACTCATAACACAACTGGACGCTAACGAAATCGAGCCTGAGTTTGACCTGCGTCGTTTGCCCATAGGGGTGCATACCGTTCCACTTGCAGTGGACTTGCCCACGGGGATTACACTTGTGGGGTCTCCACCTACACTTACCGTGCAGATTCATGAGCCTGCCATAGTGGGTGTGGAAGAAGAGGAAGAAGAGGAAGACGATTATTACGTCCCCAATTACATCACCTATGTTTCCCCCTATGATGACCCATATGACAACCCATATGAGCCGCCACAAGGTGCGGATGATGACGAATACGAAGCACCACCAGAAACGGAAGATGAAGAGTGACAACTAACGATTTGCTTAGTCTCGAAAAACCCGGGAGATATACGGGTGGCGAGGTAAACGCTGTTAAAAAAGAAATAACGCCTCATATGATACGTTTTGCGTTTTGCTTTCCCGATGTGTACGAAATCGGAATGAGCCACCTCGGTCTGCAAATCCTGTATTTTTTTATGAACCGAAGAGAAGATACATTCTGCGAGAGGGCGTTTATGCCATGGATAGATATGGTAGACTTTTTGCGTCGGGAAAATGAGCCGCTTTTTGCATTGGAAACAGGTGACGCGCTTAGCAACTTTGACTTTCTCGGATTTACCCTGCAATATGAAATGAGCTACACAAATGTGCTTGCCATGCTGGATTTGGCAGGAATACCCCTGCGTTCAGCGAAGCGCGGCGAGGATGACCCCATCATATGCGCAGGCGGGCCTTGTGCCACAAACCCCGAGCCTATGGCTGATTTTGTTGATTTTTTTTATATAGGAGATGGCGAGGCGAGTCTGGATGAAATTCTGGACATATACACCTCGCATAAGAAGTCGGGCGGTACAAAACTAGAGTTTTTGCAACAAATATGCAATGTAGCGGGTGTGTATGTACCCGCTTTTTATGAGGTGAGCTACAACCCTGACGGCACAATAAAGATGTTTTGGTCAAAAGCGCGCGAGACCGCTCCGGCACAGGTGCGGCGGGCATTTTTGCCGGAGCTTATTTTCTTCCCGGAGACACTCATTGTGCCGCTCGTTGAGGCCACCCATGCACGCGCAGTGGTGGAGCTTGCTCGTGGTTGCAAACGCGGATGCAGATTTTGCCAGGCGGGCTTTATATATAGACCCCTACGCGAGCGCGGGGTAGGTGAGCTATTGGGACAAGCCGAAAAAATACTGGATAATACAGGCTATGACGAAATTTCTTTGCTTTCGCTAAGTGCGTGTGACTATAGTGATTTTGGCAAACTCGTGGACGGCTTGCTGGACATTTGCAAAAAAAAGCGTGTAAATATCTCACTGCCTTCCACTCGCCTCGACGCATTGGATGTGGTGCAAAAAGTAAAAACAATACGCTCTTCGTCACTCACCGTCGCACCGGAAGCAGGTAGCCAACGCCTGCGTGACGCGATTTTTAAAAACCTGACGGAAGAAGAAATCTTGTCAGGTTGTTTCCGCGCATATAAGGCGGGCTTTGATAAGCTAAAACTATATTTTATGAGCGGACTGCCCGGCGAAACACCTGATGACTCGCTTGCGGTAGCAGAATTATCAGACAAAATCGTAGAAAAATATTATGAGCTGTCATACGAAGAACGCAAACGCCCCGTGAGTGTCAGCGTTAGCACATCTTGTTTTGTACCAAAACCATTTACACCATTCCAATGGGCGGCACAGGTGACACCTGATGATTTTGCGGCGACACAACGTGAGGTAAAGGCAAGTGTGAGAAAAAAGCAAATCTCGTATCGCTTCCATGATTCAAAAACCGCTCACATCGAAGGTGTGCTGGCACGCGGAGACAGGCGGCTGTCTGCCGCGATAGAGGCGGCATATCATGGCGGCGCGATTTTTGACGGATGGACAGAGCATTTCAAATATGATGTATGGTTAGCGGCATTCGAAACCGCAGGTGTTGCACCCGAGTTTTATGCAAACAGGGAGCGCGGCGCGGACGAACTGTTGCCATGGGATTTTATTGATATAGGCGTGAGCAAAGAGCTTTTGCGCCGAGAATGGGAGAAGGCAAATGTTTAGCAGAGTATGTATCATAGTTTTGGACAGTGTGGGGATAGGCGCGTTGCCCGATGCTGTCGAGTATGGCGATGTAGGGGCGCATACTCTGGGCAATATCTATGCCGCACGCGGAAAAAAACTCGAAATACCAAATCTATTGCAATTGGGACTCGGCAATATCGAAGACTCGCGTCTGCCCTCTGTAGCCGAGCCGATGGCAAGCTATGGCCGCATGGCAGAACTCACCCGCGCAAAAGACACAACAAGCGGCCACTGGGAAATGATGGGCCTAATCACAGACCCGCCATTTGTTGTACTGGAAAAATTCCCTGACGAATTTCTCGCGGAGTGGCTGAAAGAAAACGGTCGCCCCCCAAAATGGCTGGGCAATCTCCCCGCCTCCGGCACAGAAATAATCGACCGCCTCGGCGAAGAGCACGTAAAAACAGGCGCGCCGATAGTGTATACCTCCGCAGACAGTGTTTTTCAAATCGCCGCACATGAGGACATCATCCCGCTCCCGGAGCTATACAAGCTCTGCGAAACCGCTCGCAAAAAACTCATCGGCGACCTCTTTGTCGGTCGCGTAATCGCCCGCCCCTTTATGGGCAAGCCGGGTGCATTCCGTCGTACAGAAAACCGCAAAGACTACGCAATACCACCTACAGGAAAAACCATCCTCGATGCGTTGCAAGAAAACGGCCAAACCACTCTGGGCATCGGCAAAATCGAAGATATTTTTTGCAATCGCGGTGTAGCAAATGCAAACCACACAAAAAACAACAGCGACGGAATAGCCGCCACCATGGAGGCACTCGAAACAAACAGCGAGGACACCATCATTTTTACAAATCTCGTAGACTTCGATATGCAATACGGACACCGCAACGACCCCGAAGGCTATGCAAGCGCACTGGAAGCCTTCGACCGCGCGTTGCCGCTCATCTTGGCTTCACTGCGCTTGGACGACCTACTCATCATCACAGCCGACCATGGCTGTGACCCCACCACAGCCTCCACCGACCACTCTCGTGAGTATGTACCCATCCTTATGTATCAAAAAAATGCTCCCGCCACGGCACTAGGCACACGAAAAACCTTTGCAGATATAGCTGCTACCATATACGAAGGCCTCGGATATGGCGAGTGGGGTATAGGGACGGCATTTTGACATCTTTTCAACTGCCGAAATTTGTAATAAAATAGCGAAGGGTATCCCAAAATAAAAACGGCAAAAGCCGGACAGGAGAGTATTATGTTTTCAGATTTATCGGTATTTGCAATTGCGGTTATTTTTGTTGCAGTAAACGGGCTGACCATGCTTGCATGGGCGGCGGCACAGGGCTACAAGATGAAGCCGACAGCTTTTGCATTCCTCATAGGTGCGATTGGAAATCTTTTGACAGGCTCTGTGACACCCATCAGCGGCCAGTCCTCCATCCTCACCGTTTCACATTTTATGAAGAACGTAAATGAGCGAGTGGCCGCATTGCTCATAGCGGTGATAGTGATGGTACCGCTTGGACTTACAGGCTCTGTGACAAGAATCGCCGAGTTTGCAGGCAATCCGGTATTATGGGGCATGATGGCTGGTGTAGGTCTCATGGTAGCAGGTATCAGTATTGACATGTTAAAACAAGCACGCCGCACAGGGATTATCTCGTTTGTATCGGCACTTGTGACACATGTTATTTTTTTGGGAAATCCAAACGCACTTGTTTATGTAATCGCCATATCTGTTTCGCTTGCGACACTTGACTATATTTTGTTGCAAAAGAAGCGTGTAGACCTTTTGCAAATGGCAAAAGACGCAGGATATACAGGCGATATGGAGCAAAATGACAACCCCAAATTTTGGACAAAAGAGTACTGGTCCGACTTTAGAATAATAAAGCCAAAACTAAGCATCAATGCGATTTACTTTGCACTTGCATTTATTTCATTAAATATAGGCACAAACATCGCCTTCGGAAACATCACGGCAGGGTTTGGCGGCATGACACAAAACATGGACCACTTGACCGTAATTAACAGCCTCGCCGACATCCCCAGTGTCATCTTTGGTGGCGCACCGGTCGGCGCGATTATATCTGCTACAGCCGCCTCTCCATGGCCTGTCATGGCAGG